>ENA-ORXM01000057-ORXM01000057.1-marine-metagenome-genome-assembly--contig:-NODE-57-length-201399-cov-17.242318_pt1 | contig 201399 bp, 149 predicted proteins | sample MGYA00237867_ERZ511480 | MGnify/ENA primary metagenome ERZ511480 (study PRJEB26309, sample SAMN06266103) | marine metagenome | isolation source: Algal blade | place: United Kingdom:Sidmouth, United...
CAAAGGATGTTGTCCCGCCGGCTAAAATATGGCGCTTGTCGAGCTCTACATGGCCGAAGGAGGTCAGGACTTTTTTTAGCGTTACGACTTTTACGAGCTTTATCAGAAGAGTGAGCTACTAGGCCAGCGGCAAACTTGCGCGATAGAGAGAGTACTTCATCATCGTATTCGGTGGACGAAGTGATCTGTCCCTGTGCCTTAACGAAAGCAGCTACCTCGGCACGCATCGATTATAAAATAAGGTCAGTTTTCTCTTGGTCTGTCATCTTGTTAGAATTTGACCTAAAGTTACGATCCGTGTATCTCGTGATACACACGCCGTACGGAAGCGCCGATGAATTTATGACTTGGGGCAACGAAGGATCATGCGTTAAAGTCAGGCGAAGAGCGTACGGACGGGGGGCTTTCAGAATTTCAGGGCGCGAACGCCGGATGCAAAAAATATTATTGATAGCGGGGACGGTGCACGTCAAGACAAATACCGTTAGATGGCGGAAGTAGAACCCTGCCCTTAAATCCGTCTCTGCATCCTGCGATCGCGCCAGAAAAATGTTTTTCCGCCCCGTATTTGGATTTCTGAACTTACCGACCCTACCTTCACGCCATGCAAATGATAACCCGCAACAACTGGTGGTGGCTTCAAGATACTCTCCGAGCATCCTGAGCTGGCCTTGTTTGTACAACCAAGAAATTAAAAGCCCGTCGGATCGCCCCGTCGGGCTTTTTTACGTCCGGTAAGGAAGGCGCGGCGCTAAAAATCAAATATGTTAATCACAACTGAAGCATCCCCAAAAACAAAGATCAACGTCCTGACCCGACGGATGAATGCCGATCACCTGACGCCGGTGATGTTGTACCTCGCCGTACGCGATTCGTTCACCGACCCGGTACTGCTGGAGTCGAACGAAGCCCGCGATAATGAGCATTATTACTCCATCGTCGGCCTCGACACCCTGGCTTCCTTCATCGTTGCCGACCGCACGATCACCACCCGCCGCTACGGCCAACGGGCCAGTGAGGAAGGGGTGGAGGATACCGAAACCGTCTCCCGCCGCCTGCACGGGTTCCTCGGAGCATTCGACCTCGATTATTCCGATACCGACCCCATCGTAAAGAAATTCAACGGCCTGATCGGACACACGAACTTTGAAGGCGTGCAGTACTTCGATACCCTGAAGTTCGACAACAAAAAAAACCTGCGCGCGCCCGATCTCCGATACCACCTCTACCGGTATATCCTGGTATTTCACCATTACCGCGATGAATTGATCATCATCGAAAACCTGCCCGAGGGTGAACAGAGTGATATGATGAAGGTGGAGGCCGCCATCAAACGGGGTGGGGGTGTGCACCCCTTCAAACGGCACGGCGACGAGAGCAGTAACATGACCGACGACGACTTCATAAAAATGGTCGCTACGGGCAAACATCACTGCCGCATTGGCGACGTTTTCCAAATCGTACTGAGCCGGCAGTTCCAGCAGTCATTCCGCGGCGACGAGTTTCAGGTGTACCGGGCGCTGCGCAGCATTAACCCCTCCCCCTACCTTTTTTATTTCGACTATGGGGACTATCGCATCATGGGGTCCAGCCCGGAGAGCCAGATGGTGATCGGCGGCGGCATCGCCCGGCTGAACCCCATTGCCGGCACTTACCGCCGCACCGGCGATAAAGTCAAAGACGAGGCTGCCACCGAGGCACTCCTTGCCGACCCCAAGGAAAACGCCGAGCACGTGATGCTGGTCGATCTGGCCCGCAACGACCTGAGCCGCCATACCAAACGGGTGAAAGTGAAAAGCCTGCGCGAAGTGCACTATTACAGCCACGTGATCCACCTGGTCTCCACGGTGGAAGGGGAGCTGGAAAGTACCGACCAGACCGTCCGTATTTTCGGCGACACCTTCCCGGCCGGTACCCTCTCCGGCGCACCGAAGTACAGGGCCATCGAACTGATCAACAGATACGAAAACCAGCAGCGCGGATTTTACGGCGGCGCCATCGGCCTGATCGACTTTGCCGGCGGCATGAACCAGGCCATCCTGATCCGCTCCTTCTTCAGCCAGGACAATACACTCTATTACCAAGCCGGTGCGGGCGTGGTCGCCGCCAGCGACGAACACTCCGAAATGCGGGAAGTGTACCATAAACTGGGTGCCCTGACCAAAGCGCTTGATAAAGCCGAAAGCCTCTAACCCCAAATCTGTACGTATCCCGAAGGGGTCAAACATTCCGTACCCCCCAGACGAAGTAAGCTGCGATACCGCGAGCGTGGTCCGGGGAGCAAGCAAAAGCGAGCCATGAAAATTCTTATTTTAGACAATTACGATTCTTTTACCTACAATCTCGTGCAGTACATAGAAGAGGAAACCGGTAAGTCCGTAGACGTGTACCGCAACGATGAGATCTCCCTCGACGCGGTGGCGGCCTACGACCTGATCGTGCTCAGTCCGGGTCCTGGCGTGCCGGACGATGCCGGCATCATGCCCGCCCTGATCAAACGCTACGCCCGGGACAAAGTGATCTTCGGCGTATGTCTTGGCCACCAGGCGATCGGTGAAGCCTTTGGTGGCGAGCTGATCAACCTAGCGGAGGTTCACCACGGCATCGAGACCGAGATGACCCGCACTACTACGGCCGATGTGATCTTTCAGAACGTGCCGGATACCTTTAAAGCCGGCCGCTACCACAGCTGGGCGATAGACCCGAAAACCTTGCCCGCCGAGCTGGAAATGACGGCAACGGGCGAATATGGCGGAGTGATGGCAATGCAGCACCAAGAGTTGCCGATCTTTGGGGTTCAATTTCACCCGGAGAGCATAATGACGGCGGAAGGGCGGCTGATGATCCGGAATTTGCTGGAGTTTGTGCGAGAACGGATGGGGCTGATGGCTGATGGCTGATGGCTGATTGTTGGTCGGCTTTCAAATACCGGCATATGCATATGTACGAGTCAGGACGTAAATACCGACATACGCATATGTACGAGTAGCTTTGAATTTTAAAGCCCACCCCCCTCCCTCAATCCTCCGCCCCACTCCCCCGGAAATTATAAAATAATGACTAAAAAAATCCACACCGCCATCGACGAGCGCGGCTACTACGGCCGCTTCGGCGGAGCTTACATTCCCGAAATGCTCCATCCCAACATCGAGCAATTGCGTACAAGGTACCTCTCCATGATGGCCGAGCCGGAGTTCAAAAAAGAGTTTGATGCCCTGCTGAAAGACTATGTCGGTCGCCCCAGCCCGCTCTACTACGCCAAGCGGATGAGTGCCCACTACGGCACCAATATATACCTGAAGCGCGAAGACCTCAACCACACCGGTGCCCACAAGATCAACAATACCATCGGGCAGATCTTAATTGCCCGGCGTCTCGGTAAAAAACGGATCATCGCCGAAACCGGTGCGGGGCAGCACGGCGTGGCGACGGCCACCGTCTGCGCCCTGGTCGGCGTGGAATGTATCGTGTATATGGGCGAGGTCGATATCGCCCGCCAGGCGCCCAACGTCGCTCGCATGCGCATGCTCGGTGCCGAAGTACGGCCGGCCCGCTCCGGCTCCCGAACCCTGAAGGATGCCACCAACGAGGCCATCCGCGACTGGATCAACAACCCCGGGGATACCCACTACATCATCGGTTCCGTCGTCGGTCCGCACCCGTACCCGGATATGGTTGCCCGCTTCCAGTCGGTTATTTCGGAAGAGATGAAGTGGCAGTTGCAGGAGCATACCGGCCGGGATCACCCCGACGCCATCGTTGCCTGCGTCGGCGGGGGCAGCAACGCCGCCGGGGCTTTTTACCATTACCTCAACGACGATCGCGTTCGGCTCGTTGCCGTCGAAGCGGCCGGGCTGGGCGTTGATTCCGGCGAATCCGCCGCCACCTCCGTGCTCGGTTCCGAAGGCATCATTCACGGCTCCCGCACCCTGCTGATGCAAACCGGCGATGGGCAGGTGATCGAACCCTACAGCATCTCCGCCGGACTCGATTACCCCGGTATCGGCCCGCTTCATGCTTTTCTGATCGACTCCAAACGCGCCGAAGCCATCTCGGTCACCGACGAGGATGCCCTGGCTGCGGCCCTCTTTACCGCCCGAACCGAAGGCATCATTCCCGCTTTGGAAACCGCCCATGCTTTCTCGGCGCTGGATCAGATGAAATACGGCAAGGACGACGTAATCGTTGTCTGCCTCTCTGGACGCGGCGACAAGGATCTGGCGGCCTTTACCACTTACCTCGACGGCTTGACAGGCCACTAGGCTGGCCTTCTTTAAACACCACCAGCCCAAAGGCTGAGTAACCGGATTTTTAAATGAACCGACTAACCAAGCTCTTCCGTGAGCAACCAGAAGATCTCCTGAACGTCTATTTTACCGCGGGCTATCCCCGGCTCGACAGTACGGTCACCATCATTCGCAGCCTCGCCTCGGCCGGGGCAAACCTGATCGAGGTCGGCGTCCCGTATTCCGATCCGATGGCCGATGGTGAAACCATTCAGCAGTCCGGCATGAAGGCGCTGCAAAACGGAATGACGCTGGAAATCCTTTTTGCACAACTCACCGAGGCCCGCCGCCACACCCAGGTTCCGCTGGTCATGATGGGCTACTTCAACCAGGTGATGCAGTACGGCTCTGAACGCTTCTGCAAGGCCGCCCACGAAGCCGGGGTTGACGGGTTGATCCTACCCGATCTTCCCGTGTTTGAGTACGAACAACAGTTCAGGGCCATCGCCGAACGGTACGATCTCCAGGTCACGTTCCTGGTCACGCCCCAGACCTCCGACGAACGGATCAGAAAGATCGGGGCGCTCAGCACGGGCTTCATTTACGTTGTCTCCAGCAGCAGTATCACGGGCAAAAGCGGCGACATCACGGCCGAGCAGAAAGTCTATTTCGCCCGCATCGCGGCCTTGGATTTGCCCCGGCCCCGGCTGATCGGCTTCGGCATCAGTGACGCAAAAAGCTTCCGAACGGCGTGTAAGTACGCCAACGGTGCCATCATCGGCAGCGCCTTCATCCGCGCCCTCAAAGACGAAGAAGACGTTGCGGTTGCGACGACCAAATTCGTGGAAGGTATCCTCGAACCCGTAGCGTAACTTCACCGTACGGTACCGGCTTCGGCCGAACAAAATCATCCGGGAAACACAGACGCAAATGCCGACTTTAATCGTTGTGGGCGGCCCTACGGCCTCCGGAAAAACCACCCTGGCTATCGATATCGCCCGTCACTACGGTACGGAGATCGTCAGTGGCGACAGCCGCCAGTTCTACCGCGAAATGGCTATCGGCAACGCCCGCCCGGACGAGGAAGAGCTGGCGGCGGCGAAACACCACTTCATTGCCGACCGCAGCATCCTCGAGCCCCTCACGGCCGGCAAATTCGCGCAGGAGGCAATGCTGCGCCTGGAGAAAATTTTCCGGACCAACGACCGGGCGGTACTGGTCGGCGGCAGCGGTCTTTACCTGCGGGCGCTCTGCGCGGGGCTCGACGAGTTTCCGGAAGTGACGGAGGGGGCGCGGACGCAGGTGCAAAAACTGCTGGAGGAGCGAGGTCTGCCGGGTATGCAAGCCGAGTTACAACGGCTGGACCCCGTCTACTTCGCTACCGTAGATCAGCAAAACGGACGTAGACTGGAGCGGGCGCTGAAGATTTGCTATTCCGGAGGTGCTCCTTATTCGTCCTTCCTGGGCAATCGCCAGCAAAGAACTTTCCAGAGCATCTACCTGCAACCCATGATCGAGCGCTCCGAACTTTACGATCGCATCAACCGTCGGGTAGACTTGATGGATGCCGCAGGTCTGGAAGCCGAGGCCCACACGTTATTCCCCCTCCGTGAGCTACCCGCCCTTCAAACCGTAGGCTACCAGGAGTGGTGGCCGCATTTCAACGGACTTTGCACCCGCGACCGCGCCCTCGAACTCATTAAGCAAAATAGCCGCCGCTATGCCAAACGGCAGGTTAGCTGGTTTAATCGGTACGATTTATACCGGCCGGTCGGCGGGGTAAAGGAAGCGATCGAACGTATCGAAAAATCGTAGCCGCGCCCGGTTCACCCGTCCATACAAAATCCGGTTACACGCGCCCCGTTCATCTCCATGGTGAACCAGTGATGCGCGTACCGGTCTTCGTAGTAAGTTATCTGCCATGGAGTGTCGGTACCAAATTCGGCGGCGGGGATATGGATGGTTTCCAACTCAATACCACGGACAAACTCAGCTCCATCCACCGGTAAATCCTCCGTCCGCGAATCCGTTTCAAAATAGTGCTCAATAGCGACGTAAACGTCCTGGTAGTGGGCCTCCAGCCAGTGATAAAATCCTTCCTGGTTGTTCAGGGTGGGGACGTCCCCTTTTTCGATGAGCAATTCCACGTCGCGTTGCAGCGGGGTAAACATCCGTTTGCCGAGTAACGTACCGTCCTCCTCTTCGAGGTTACCGAAGAAGGGGTGTATCAGGTACACCGGTTCCGGTGTGGAGAACAGGTATTTTAGCCAATCAATCAAGTCCGGCATATTCGCGAAGGTACTGAAAGTGAGGGCCCAGTTCACCGCCCGTGGTGACCGCCGCCCGGCGCAAAATTGCAGATTTTTCCTTGGCTAATTCCGGCAGGATCTTCTCCAGAAAAACCGCCCCGAAGGCCGTACTTGCATCCCGCGGCAACTCACTGGGCAGGTTATCAATCGACATCACGTCGATGACCTCATCGCCGAAGGGGGCCACCGCTTTCCGGGTTACGGGGTCATACCCGAAAACCGGTTCGGCGATGGTAGTGGCGTACAGAGTGGACGGAACGCTGGCGGCCGGCGCAATGTCGCACGTCACGTCGCCGATCACTTTGATCCGGAACTCCGGCCCCGTCATCTCCTCCGCGGTGAAGAAAGCCGGGGCCTTGCCGTCCCAGAAGATCCCGTTCACGAAAATGTCGGAGCAGGCGGCGAAGCGGGCAAAGTTGGATTCGTACTCCTCTCCGTGCCGGTAGAAATGAGCCTTCTCAGAGGGCTTTCCGTCGGGGTGTATGGCGTAGTCCTTTACGTTGAGTTGGGTAAAGACCGCAGTACCCTTCCCGGTCAGGTATTCCGCCGGGGAGAGCCGTTTAAAACCGATGTCTTCCAGCACCCTCGCGGCTCCCTTGCCCACCCGTCCGGAGCCGGTGAGTACTACGCGCAGGGCGGGAAGTTCTAGCCGTTCGTATACTTTTTTCGCGGCGGCATAGTCGTACATATCCCGGAGGCGGGGCAGCTCAAAATCACCGGTGCGCTGACCGTAGGTCCATACCGCGTTGTGTGCGCCCACCATCCCGGCCCAATATCCGAAGGCGATCAGGCGGCGGCCGTGGCTGTCGGTCAGGTATTCGTAGTCGTAGTGGGTGATGCCCCGGTTCAGAAGTGCCCGCATCAGTTCCTGATTGTAAGGCTGCTCCTTAGCTACGTGGGCGAAAAAGCAGTACTTTCTACCGGCAATCAGTTTGTCAACGGGCACTTCTTTAACGCCCAGCAGCAGTTCCCGGTCGGAGACGTCTTCGAGCAGTGGTATGCCCAAATCCGAATATTCCTGGTCTTTAAACGTGCGGCAATCGCTGGGCTGCACAACGACGTCGATCCCCTGCGCGCGCATTTCCGCCACCTGGGGCGGGGTGAGGGGTACGCGGCTGTCGGGCGGGCTCTTCTCTTCGCGGAGAACGGCGATGGTGGGGTAGGGCATGCTGAATTCGTTGGTCGGTTGGTAATTTGGTCTGGTGGGGCTAAGGTAGTCGACGGGAGCGGTTCGGTCAGATGGTTGGCGGAGAATTTCAGACACGCAGGTTAGAACGGGTGAAGATTTGGCGGGAACGCAGGATGCAGACCGGGTCTTTTCAATAACATCGGTTCACACCCCGGACGACTCCTTCTGCGTCTCCCGTTAGCGAAACAGGTCCAGCCAGCCGGCGTCCAGTTTCGGCCGGTCGGGGAGGGTGCTCTTCTGGAGGTAATATGCCAGCGCCGCAACGCATAGCCCCAGCCAGGCACCCACCGTAACGTCCCGCAAAAAGTGATAGAGCAGGTACATTCTGCTCGTCGCCACCATCACCGCCAGTGCGAGGCAGCCTGCGCTGACCGAGAGTTTTCCCCGCCGCGCGGAAAACGCCAGAAAACCGTACAGCGCAAATGCCGACGTCGCGTGCCCGCTGGGAAAACTGCTGGTTTCATCCCAACTGCGCCAGTCTTCTTCAAAGAGGCTCAGGGAGTGCCAGATCTCCTCGTAATTGTCAAAAAACCACCGCATGGGCCGGGCCTGTGCGAATAACGCCTTCAGAATCCCGGCCAGAATCCCGGCCATCGCACCGGCTACCACCACGAAAATGGCCTTGCGGTAGCTGACCGCACTCACCACCAGCAATACTCCGGCGTAGGCGACGGGTTCGGCAAAGTGGGTACCTACCTTAAAGAAGATATCCCAAAATGGCGTACGTAGTTGATTGATGGCCACGAGCGTATCCCCCTGGTTGGACGTTGCGATCATTACACCGTTAAAAATCAGCAGCAGCAGGGTAGTGCCGATGAACAGCCAGTTGTTGCGCCATAAACGCCAAAGACTTGCTTCGGCTTTATACTCCGGTGGGAGGTGTTGCATGGGGTGCAAGATAATGGTTGGAGCAGCACATCTTCCTTTGCTGGACATCCGGCGAGCTCATAAACACCCGCGCGGTTCCGCATCTCGCCGGACTTTGATCATTTATAATGCGATTTTGCCTACTGCGAAGTCGATGCCGTTCGCCTTACTCGCCCGACAAACGGCGATGTAAACGCAGTACCTGCGGAAGCAGCAACCGGCTGCCATCGTTCTCAATCAAATAATCCGCCGCCGCCGCTTTTTTTGGGTCCGGCCACTGCTTGGCGGCGCGGGCGGCGAAGGCTTCGGGGGTGGCACCGTCCCGAATCATTACCCGTTGCCTGCGCACTTTCAGCGGAGCGGACACCACTACCGTAGCGTCAAAAGTATTCTCCCGACCGAGCTCGAAAACGATGGCGGATTCGTAAAGCGTGTACGGTGCGGCGCTGTTTTCATTACGCCACCGATCCGCATCCCGATAAACGGCGGGGTGTACCAATCCGTTGAGCGTCGCCAGGGCAGCATCTTCGGAGAAGGCTTTTTCCGCAAGCCAGGACCGGTTCAGCGCTCCACCGGGGAGGTAAGTGTTGGCCCCGAAGGCAGCCGTCAACCCTTTTTTTAGCCGATCGTTTTCCAGCATCAGCCGCTTGGCGGCGGCGTCGGCATAGTACACCGGGATGCCGAGGCGCTCGAAAATGCGGCAGACGGTCGTCTTTCCGGAGCCGATGTTGCCGGTAATGGCGTAATGGGGAGGCATGGCTGAATGTTGACGGCCGAAGTTACGGTACGCGGCGCGCTTAGCCCGCAACGAGAATTAATTTCCCGAAAAGATGGTTTTAAGCGGGAGTGAGTAAATTTAGCTCTCAATCAAGTTAAAAAATAACCCGCATCGAGATACTGTTTCTCTTTTTTAGCGAGGTTTCAGCGGTATAGTGTGTTGCATTCGAGCCGGAAGTTACTTTCCCGTCCTGCCTTAATCATCAAAATGAGCCACCCCCCTAAATTCGTCGGACTGTTTGAATCCATTGTTGCCGGAATCGGCAAAGCGGCCAGCCTGCTGAACCTCGTTTTGATCGCCCTGATCGTGATCGACGTCACCCTGCGTGCCCTTTTCGACCAGACCGCCGCCTGGGTAGGTGAACTCTCGTGGCACCTGTTTGCGGCCATCTTCCTGCTCGGTATCCCGTACGCGCTGCAACGCGACCGGCACGTTCGCGTCGATCTGTTCTACGAAAATTTCAACTCCGCGCAAAAAAGACTCGTTAACCTGGCGGGAACCGTGCTTTTCCTGCTGCCCTGGGCGATCGTGCTGCTGTACTATGGTTGGCTGTTCGCAGCCGAAGCCTGGGCCAGCGGTGAGGGAAGTCCCAACCCCAACGGCATCCCTTGGTTTTTTCCGGTCAAGGCGCTGATTCCGTTGGCCGCGGCCTTGCTCCTGCTGCAGGGCTTTGCATCCGGCGTTCGCGCCTGCCTGAACGCCGAGGAAGTTACTGATCGGCTTCCCGAAAACGACGCTTTATGAGTCTGGCCGTCATTGCCCTTATCCTTTTCGTCAGCATCTTTTTACTGGTACTTTACGGTTATCCGGTGGCCTTCACGCTGGGCGGACTGTCGTTGCTCTACGCCTTCTGCTTTCTGGAGCCGGTGGTGCTTACGCTGCTGCCCAACCGGGTGATGGGCGTGATGAATAATTCGGTGCTGCTGGCCGTTCCCCTCTTTGTTTTCATGGGCATCATGCTGGAGAAAAGTGGTCTGGCCGAGCGGATGCTGAAAACCATGGCCGAGCTTTTCGGGCGGATGCGGGGCGGTATGGCCGTGGCCGTCATCATCGTCGGGGCGCTGCTTGCCGCCTCCACCGGCATCGTCGGCGCAACGGTGATCACGATGGGCCTGATCAGCTTACCTCCGATGCTTAAAAAAGGGTACCCGCCAACGGTCGCCACGGGCGTGATCGCCGCTTCCGGTACGCTGGGGCAGATCATTCCCCCTTCCGTCGTACTGGTGCTGCTGGGCAGCGTACTCGGCGTTTCGGTGGGCAAGCTCTTTTCCGCCGCACTCTGCCCGAGCCTGTTGCTGGTGGGCGCTTACATCGTTTACATCATTGGCCTGGGATTGCTTAAACCCGGGCTTTTTCCCCGCAGGGATGAGAATATGGGGGGCTGGACGCCTGCTTTTTTCCGCGACCTGCTGCAAAGCCTTTTTCTGCCCTTCCTGCTCATCCTCGCCGTACTCGGTTCCATCCTAAGCGGTAAGGCTTCCCCCACCGAAGCATCCGCCATCGGTGCGGCCGGCGCCATCCTGCTGACGCTTACGCAGGGAAAACTGAGTTGGGAAACGGTAAAAGTCGTGTGTATCGATACCAGCCACCTCACCGCTATGGTCTTCATGATCCTGCTCGGGGCCACTACTTTTTCTTTGGTGTTTCGGGAACTGGGCGGCGACCGCTTCCTGATCGAACTGATCTCCCGGGGCGATCTGAGTGAATACCAGTTTCTGGCCCTGGTGATGCTGGTGGTCTTCATCGCCGGCTTCTTCATCGACTTCATCGAGATCGTCTTCATCATCGTACCGGTCGTCACGCCGATCTTTGTCGGCTACGGCACCGATCTGGTCTGGCTGGGCATTCTGCTGGGAATCAATCTGCAAACGAGTTTCCTGTCACCACCTTTCGGCTTTGCGCTGTTTTACCTCAAGGGGGTTGCCCCGCCGGAGGTGAAGACGATTCATCTGTACAGGGGGATCGTTCCTTTTTTACTGATACAGGCGGTACTGGTGGTCGTGGTGGTGTTCTTCCCGGAGTGGTTGGGCATCGTGTGACGCAGCAACCAGGAGTTTTGCAGGGGAAGTATACGACTGCTTACGGCGGTGCCCCGACGGACGAATGGGCTGATTACGATTCCTTTCGGCCGGAAAGCCGTCTCTATCTGTTCTGCGGTTCCTCCTGCAGGGCCTCGTCTTTCCGGTCGTGCCGCAGTACCCGTTTCCGGCTTTTGAAAGGTATGTACCGGTAGGGCCGCTCCTGAAAGTCACTAAGCAGCGTATCGGCGGCAATGGTGGCGCTGTTCAGCCGCTGGTAGATCTTGTCGTCGTTCAGTAGCTTGCCCAGCGTGCCTTCGCCGGAGTTTACCTTATTCATGATGCCGGAAACACCCGCCACGGCTTTGTCGGCGGAGTTCAGGGTGCCCTTCAGTTTAGCGATGGTCTGTTTCACCTCCTGCATGGTCTGCTCGATCTTCAGTTCGTTGAGTCCGCCGGAAAATTCCCTGGCGTTGTCGATGATCTCGGCAATGGATTCCTGTTTGGTGGCCAGGGTGCTGGTCAGGCTGGCGAGGTTATCCATAGTGGTACTGATCTCTCCGGCGTTGGCGTCCAGGATGCCCTGCAAACGGGCGGTACTGTACTTGAGGTTATTCATCGTGACCGCAAGGTCGTTGGTGGAGCGGGCGATGGGACTGTCGCTTTCCGGACTCAGCATGAGGTATTTAAGGCTGTCGAGTACGCCGTTCATCGATTCCTTCATGCCGTCGAGGGGGCTTTCGCCGCTGCTGCCACCGGTAAAAGAGGAGAGCAAACTCATGATCTTTCCTTCCAGTTCACTGCCTTCGGGGGCACAGTTGCCGTCGAAACAGGGTTTGGTGTAGCTCAGAACAACGGCTTTTTCGCCCATGATGCTGACCGTGGTAATGCTGGCGACGGTTTCCATCGGTACGTTGATGTCGTCGTCAACGTCGAGGGTGACCTTCACGATGTTCGACGCCTGATCGAGCTGGATGTCGGCTACGGCACCTACGGTTACCCCGCTGATCGTCACCGGAGTACCCGGGGTGAGGCCCGCTACGTCGTTGTAAAAGACGTGGTAGTTGTTGGAGTTGGACAGGACATTGCTCCCCTTTATGTACTTATACCCCCAAAAGGCCAGTGCGATCGCAACAAGGGCCAGAATTCCAATTTTAACTTCGTAACGCATATGGAGAGTTAGCTGATAAACAAGAGCACGGCGTTTTGCCGCGGGGTTCAGGAGGTAAGCCGGGTGCTTTCCCGGCCGCAAAAGTACGGTGCAGTAACGTGATGTGGTACCTCTTGGTTTGATGCGGCGCGAACGCGGGTGCGGAGAAAGGCTTTTAACCAGGATTGCCCGGATAAACGTTGGTCCGTATATCAGCCATATACGTCGATCGTCAGGTCCGATACCGGTTGTACTTCTCTCCGGACCTCTATCTTGCGGCTCCACCACAATTCATATGCTGAAAGTTCCCAGAACCGTCATCAAACTTAGTCACCGCACCGGAACGGCGTTGGCCGTAGTTGCCCTGCTCTATTTTATCACCCGCCATTATTACGACCTCAACCTGACGTTGCTCACCAAGTCGTTGGTAATGATGATCTCCGGCGTTCTTTTCCTGACCGCTTACCTGATTTTACGCAAAAAACTACGTCGATGGGCTACACGGCCTGGTCGGTTCGCGAAAAAGAATTAATTTTCGCCGAGGGCGACCTGCTGCTGTTCGATCTCGCCCCCGCCGATCCCCGCTACCTCATCCAGGGGGATTACATGACGTTGCGCTACGCCGAGGCCAGAAACTTCAAGGCAGATTCCCTCCCGAAAACCGATTACATGGTCGTTACGCTCGATTCCCTCGGCGTGGCCAAAAACAAACGTCTTCAGGCGGGCACCGAACCTCTCGGCGATGCGGAATACCTCATCAACTATACCGCTGCAAGCTGGCGCTTGAACATCGGGGCCGAGTCTTACTTTTTTCAGGAAGGTCAGGCACCACTTTTCGACTCCGCGCGTTACGGCGGGGTAATGGTAGATGGCGCGGGGAACAGTTTGCTGGCAGGGCTCTACGATACGGAGCGACGGTTGATCACCCCGCCGGACGCGAACTTTTTCCGAGCGCATTAGGGCTTAGATTGCGCTTTATTCGGGCATTTACATCTCATGAACGACCACTCCTTCGGGAGCCGGATCAAACTCCGAGACCCATTTGATCGCTGCCGCTACTTTTTCCCGCTCGGCGTCGAGATCCGCAGCGGTGTATTCGTAAGCCTTTGCAAATACCGCCAGTACTTCCTCCAGTACCGGTGCGATGCTGGGCATATCGAAATACAGCCGGCCACTGCGCCGCTCCACCCAGTCTATGGGGTAGAGCGTTACTTCGTTCTCAATGCACCAGGCGGCTTCGGCGCAGGCCAGGCGGGCCACGTCGGTGCCTTCGGAGCGCTTGGTGGCCGCGATGATGATGGCCGGAGTTTGTTTGCCGTAGTTGCTCACCAGGTAGGCGGCACGGTCGGCGGCCAGGCTGGCGGCTTCCAGCTGGGCGGCGATCTCGGTTTCGTAAACCAGTACCTCGTCGAAGTCCCTGAACGGCCCTCCGGTAAGGTCGATTTCCCTGGTGTGGGTCTTCTTCAGTTTTTGTCCGTGCTCCTTCATTTGATCCCCGACCCGGTCCACGACCCGCTCGGCCATCTTGCGGTACCCCGTCAGCTTACCCCCCGCAATGGAAAGCAGTCCGGATTTGGACTCGAAGATCTCGTCTTTGCGGCTCATTTCGCTGGCGTCTTTTCCTTCCTCATAGATGAGGGGGCGTACACCGGCCCAGCTGGATTCCACGTCGGCGATCTCCAGCTTGGCGGTGGGAAAGATGGCGTTGGTTCCTTTCAGCAGGTACGCAACGTCTTCGCGGTAGGTAGGGATGGCGTCGGGGTCGCCTTTGTAGGCCGTATCGGTAGTGCCGATGTAGGTGCAGCGCAGACGGGGAATGGCAAAGAACATGCGGCCACCCTCTACGTCAAAATATACGGCGTGCTGGAGCGGCAGTCGCTCGCGGGCCACCACGATGTGAACCCCCTTTGACAGGAAAACGTGGCGCTCGGTCATGCTCTTGTCCACCTCCCGCAGTTCGTCGACCCAGGGGCCGGTACAACTGATGACGTGCCCCGCTCGTACCGTGATCGTTTCGTCGGTGAAGCGATCGTGGCAAACTACGGCGGTGATCTTGCCTTCGTCGTCGTAAACGAAGTCTGTGGCTTCGAAGTAATTAAGTGCCGTGGCTCCGTGGCGTTCGGCGGTCTTGATGTTTTCGATGGTCAGGCGGGCATCGTCGGTGCGGTATTCGGCGTAGAAGCCGCCGCCCTTCAGGATGTCTTTACGGACGAGGGGTTCGTGCGCTATGGTTTCCTCCTTGGTGAGCATCACCCGTTTGTCGTCGCCTTCCACGTCGGCCAGAAAGTCGTATACCCACAGCGCCATGCTGGTCGACAGTTTGCCGAGGGAGCCGCCTTCCACCAGGGGAAGCAGCATCTTCTCCGGCCGCACCAGGTGGGGCGCGATATCGTGCACCACGGCTCGTTCCTGGCCCACCTCTCGGACGAGGCCGATCTCGAGGTTCTTCAGGTACCGCAGCCCGCCGTGAATCAGTTTGGTTGATTTAGAGCTGGTGCCCGAGGCAAAATCATTGCGTTCGATCACCAGTACGTCGAGTCCCCGGCTGGCCGCATCGAGAGCCACCCCGGCTCCGGTGATCCCGCCGCCGATGACCACGAGATCAAACTGGTGGGTACGAAGTTTTTCGACTTTTGCGGCGCGTTGGGCGTTGGCTTTCATAGGTACTGCTTTTCTTTATTCAACAAAAGTACGGTGGGGCCGAATTTGTTCTGTCATAGTACCGCTCTCTCTGTGCTATATTGTACTACTTATTGAGTATTCGCAGCGAAATAAAGTGTTTAGACCAGTTTTACGTACTCAAAACGGCAACCGTCATTCGCAGTCGTAGTAGACCCGGGCCGCATGATGCATTGCCTCGATTCTCACCTTGCACCCGCGCTCCGTCGCCCAAATGCTGTCTTGTTCCATTCGCTCCCGGTAGCCCTCGGCCGTCAGCACGTCGTACAGGCCGACGAACCGGCCCGGAGGAGCCTGGTGTTTTAGGTAGGCGACTTTAGGGGCTGTCTTTTCGTTATCTCCGCCGGGATGGATGCGTTGATAATAATCGTAAGCGGGCAGGGCGCTGGTGTGGGGCAACACCCGGTAGCCCGGCTCGATGCCGGTACTCAGCCGCCGCGAATCGCTGAAGGTCATCGGCGTCAGGTAATGTCTCCTCACATTGGTGCCGCCGAGCACGACAACCCAGGCACCGACGAAAAGGTAAGGCCAGTAGGAATGCGGGCGGAACCACGCGTAAATATGTTTACTGCCCAGTGCGGCCAGCAGCCACCAGGCCGGCAGGGTGAAGAACAACAGGCGCGACATCAGGCTGTAGTACCCGAACGCGGAGGACAGCAACACGACGGCAAGCGGTACGGCAAACAGGATTTTTTGATGTCTGGTAACTCCGGTAAAACCAACTACGGCCGTTGCCGTACCGAAAAGGATGGCCAACAGCGTAAAACCGAATGCCAGCTTAGGCAGACTTTCAAGGATCGCAAACAGCCGCGCCCACGGATAATCGGGTTGTGGCAACGGAATCATCCACCGGAGATGATAATCGTGCAGATAGTCGTTGTTTAAACTGGGCCGGAGCAGCAGGAAGTAGAGTAGCGCGAAGGATAAAGCCCACCATAATCCCGTCAGAACCCACTTCCAGCGTTCCGCCGTAAGGATCGTTTTAACGGACGAAACTGATTTGGCGCGGTCGCGGGTGCAAAGAAGGTTGGCCAGCCCCACGGCCGCCAAAGTAAACACCGCCGGAAGCGAAGCCCAAACCGCAATGACCCCGGCAACCCCCCATAAAAAAAGATTCTTTTTACCCGGCCGCAGCGCTGCGGCGATCAGCAGGGCGGCCACTCCCAGATCGGTCGCATAGGGCTTCACCTCTCCCACGAAACGCAGTACCGTCGGGTTGACAAAAAGCAGGGCCACCGGCAGCAACGCCCACCAACCGAGGCGCAGTTGACGGGCGGCAAGCCAAAGTCCGTAGGTACCCATAATGCCCCCGAGCATGGCCGGCAGTCGCAGCGCACGCTCTCCGTAGCCGAATACCTCCCCGCAGGCTTTGGCGACCGTCAGGTAGAGTGGGGGAGCGTACTGCTCGTGCATCAGGGGACGCAGGAAAAAATCGATAAATCCGAGGTCGTACAGGTTGCGGACTACGTTTGCCTCGTCCAGAAAAAGTGGCCGCGCGGCCCACCAGTTGATGAGCCAGAGCGTTCCACCCGCCAGGAGCAGGACCCACCACGTGATCTTTTGCGTTCCCGCCATGCGGGCAAAAATAGGCTCAATTTTTTTGCCTGGTGCAGCCTTTTGAATATCAGCGGCTTACCCCCGGGCGATGCAACTTTTTTGTTACCAAACGATATTTTACTTGCACAGTCTTCCAGGAGGATAGTATATTTGCATCGCTTTAGCAATAAAGCATTTGGCTGAGCAGCCAGCAGACGCGGATTTAGCTCAGTTGGTAGAGCGCAACCTTGCCAAGGTTGAGGTCGCAGGTTCGAATCTTGTAATCCGCTCCACTACGCGTCAAAAGGGCCGTCTTCCTCCGGGAACGACGGCCCTTCTGCGTTTCCGGGTAAGCCTCCCCGGTCGCTTCGGTTCGAACTCCGAGCGCAGCGATCACGACCAGAGGGAGTCATCTTGTAATCCGCTCCACTACGCGTCAAAAGTGCCGTCTTCCTCCGGGAACGACGGCCCTTCTGCGTTTAGTGAAAAAGGCAAAACGTATTCTCATAAGAATACATTTTGGTTTCTCAATCGCCCCCAATCAATCTCTAAGCATTCCAAATAACCTCCACCCAATTACGAATTCCCGCTTTCTATACCCTACCTTTGCGCAGCGCTCACGGGAGTGCAAAAACCTGGTAATGCTCCGATGAGCATTTCCGGGTTTCTTTTTAATGATTCAGCTTTTGTCCGTTATGTACGAATTAAACGAAGCCTACAGCCAGCACCTCGAAGCCATCGCCGTGGCCATTCAGGCCAGTCCGAACCTCGCCAGCTACCTCGAAGAAGAGGAAGAGAGCTTTTACGAAGCCCTTAAGCAAGAATTTGAACCACAGATCGAAGCGGCTTACCAGCAAATGATCGACTTCAGCCCGCTGGAGATCGAATCTTTTGAACGCAAATTGCTCGACGAGCGTTTCGAGGGCCTGTTCCTGCCGCGCATCATCGGGTACGCCGTACTCCGGGGCGAAGTAACCGAACACTACTACTACGCCCGCCAGAACAATCACTTCGGCGAAATCCTGAAAAGCATCGCCGGCAACAGCAACTTCGATCAGCTGCGCAACCGCATCGGACAGAGCGTCCAGTGTGGCTTTGCGCTCAGCAGTGACATATTCGTCACCAGCCTGATCAACGGGGTGGCCAGCAAGCGCGTTCGCCAATTCTTGCAGGCCCAGCGCAGCAATGATGCGCGCACGATGGAGGGGCGCCGCCGCATCGAGCGCCGCTACCGCCGTCAGTTCAAGGGACGCAACTACCATTACGCCCCTTTCCCGCTCAACGAGGGCGAACTCTCTACCCTCAGCAACGCCCTGGTCGACTTTCTGCTCTTCCGCGTCAGCGGTTCGTTGAACAACGACGCCCTGCTGCCCACGCTTCACGAGATGGTGACCCGCCCCGAGTTTGCCGGCCGTCCGGAAATCCTTAAGCCGCTGGCTATCTACGGAGCGTACTTTACCCCTACCGAAGAAACCAAGCCCGAAGTCGTCGCCGCCCTCAACCGCGAACGTAAAGCCGATCCCGAAGGTACCGCGGACGCCATGCTGGCTTTTATTCTTTCCCTCAAACAGGACCGGTCAATTCCCTTCGGCCCCGAGCAGGAGCAACAACTGGGCGCTATCGTCGACCGTAAGATCGAGGACGACCTCGCGGCTTACTTCAACCTGACCGATAAGATCCACGCTGACGGGTTCGCCAGCCCCGACGTACAGGAGGCCATCAGCGAAGAACAACCAAAGCACAGCGGCCTGAGCAATTTCAACGAGAACGTCCGGCAAAGCATCTTCGGCTATTTCGAGAAACTGACGAGCGGGCTGGGAACCAGCGAGGCGGACTACCTCGAGTGGTTCGATATGTCTGGCAAACTCATCCCCGCCTACATCAAAGTGTTCGGTAACGAGAGCTTCAATCAGCAGGTCCGCGGGCTAGCGCGCAAATACACCAAGGACTTGCTGAAGGTTTACACCAATAAGCGGGGTAAAGACTACCGCGACATTAAAAAGACCACCGTAACCACCTGGCTGGATTATGGTTTCATGACCGAGAAACAGCTAAAGGAGTTCTTCAAGACCCCACGTAAGAAGAAGGAAGTCAGCGCGTAAGATGCTGGTTTCGGGGTATTCCGGTCGGAGTTTTCATTGCTGAGAACTGCCTCCGTGACGCTTCGTTCAAACGGATTTGGGCTCCCGGTGTACCGCGCCCATCCGTGCCTCCAACCAGGCCAGCGTGAAGGCGTAAACTTCCGCGCGTTCCGGTTCGTGGTGCAGCTCGTGATAAAGATCGGGCCAGAGTTTAAGCGTCAGATTATCCGGGTTGCGTTCGGCGAAATCGCGGGTGCCCCGGGGGCTGGTTATCTTATCTCCCAGACCGTGCATCATGAGTACGTCCACTTGCAGTCCGTCCGCATAATTGTCCAGCTCCTTGGCGGCTTCCAGCAGGTCGATGCCGGTGCGGCTGGTGATCTTTGCGTGTACCAGCGGGTCGTTCTCGTAGGCGGAGCGCACGGCCGGGTTGCGGCTCAGCAGGCTGGTGTCCAGGTTATTTTCCTGGGTAAAGGTGGGGTAGACGTTGCGTAACATTTTACCGAGCCCGACCAGGAAAGGGTTGGGTTTGAACTCCAGCCGAATGTGGGGAGCTGAAACCACCGCTCCGCTAACGTTCGGGTTGCGGCGGCTGAGATAGCGCAGCAGCAGGTGACCGCCCATACTGTGGCCGTACAGAAAGACGGGCAAGTCAGGGTAACGGTGTTCGCAGGTAACGAGCAGGGTGGCGATCTCGTCCACGTACTCTTTGTAAAATTCCGCGTACCCTTTCCGACCGTCGCTGCGGCCAAATCCCTGGCGGTCGTACCCGATCAGGGCGATCCCGTGTTGGTTGTACCAGGCGGCCATCTCGTCGTAGCGGCGGCAATGTTCTCCGATTCCGTGGATAATCCCCATCACGGCACGGGCATTCTCCACGCCCCATTCCACGGCATAGACTTTATTTCCGTTCGGGTTCTTCCAACTGAATTCCTGGGGTTGCATGGTGGGCTTTTTTTGGCGCGATCGCGGGAATGCAAGATAAGGTAAAGGAGCAATATTTCGGGTCTCTTCGCGTCGTGCAGGTTCTCCTGACGGAACCATCCGGTGAAGTTTTTTAACCGCTCGACATTCACGCACAATGTCGGGGTCTGGTATATCTTTGCCGGATGAAACCACGCATCGTCTTCATGGGAACTCCGGAGTTCGCCGTACCCGGCCTGGAAATCCTGATCGCCGCCGGCTACCCCGTCGTCGGGGTCATCACCGCTACCGACAAAATGGGGGGGCGGGGTGGAAAGCGTCTTTTGGAGTCAGCCGTGAAAAAGTGCGCCGTCCGCCACGGTATCCCGGTACTGCAACCCGCAAAGTTCCGTAACGAAGACTTCCTGTCCGAGCTGCGTGCCCTGAAGGCCGATCTGCAAATCGTCGTTGCCTTCAGAATGTTACCCGCCGTGGTCTGGGATATGCCGCCCCTGGGCACCTTCAACCTCCACGGCTCCCTGCTGCCCAGGTACCGGGGAGCGGCCCCCATAAACTGGGCCGTCATCCGCGGCGAAACGGAAACGGGCTGTACCACTTTCTTCCTTAAACACGAGATCGATACCGGGGATCTATTGCTGCAACACCGCATACCCATCGGGCCGGACGATACCGCCGGCGACGTCCACGACCGCATGATGCTGGAAGGTGCGGAACTGGTACTGAAGACGGTGCAACTCATCGAATCAAAAAAATATACCCTGCGGGCTCAGGACGATGAAGCCGCCACCTCCGCGCCCAAAATTCACCGGGAAACCTGCCGCATCGACTGGACGCAACCGGTGCGGACCGTACACGATTTCGTCCGGGGGCTCAGCCCCTGGCCCGCCGCCTGGACGACGCTCGGCGGGGATACCCTTAAGATCGTGCGAACCACCGCCGAAACCGCCGCTCACCAACATCCCCCCGGCAAAGTGATTTCTGACGACAAGACATTTCTCAAGGTAGCCTGCGAGGGTGGCTACCTGAACGTTCTCGAATTGCAGGCCGCCGGACGTAAACGCATGGACGTAAAGAGTTTTCTGGCGGGAAGTCAGTTGCCCGCCGGCACCACCCTTGGGTAGGGAAGGGATAATTTAGCTTGTGATATTTCCGTTCTTCAAAGGCTAATTCTTAAATCTGTCTCTGCCCGTCTTCCGAATTGCCAACTATGACTACTTTACGTCCCGAACCAATTTTTCGCCAGTAAGTGCCTACGCTTCATCACACCACCTGTCCGCTCTGCAGTTCGCCTTCCATCTCCGAAGAGCGGATGGTTAAGGATCACAGCATCAGCGGAGAAACCTTCCCGCTGTACCGCTGTGCCGGTTGTAACTTCCTGTTCACTCAGAATCCGCCCGCCCCGGAAGACGCCGGCCGGTACTACGCCGGCGAAGCCTACATCAGTCATTCCGACAGTACCGAAGGGATGGTCAATAAACTGTATCACCAGGCCCGGGAGTTCATGCTGGGACGCAAATTCAAGCTGGTTGACGGGGTGAGCGCCGGTGGGGATGCGCTGGACTACGGTACCGGCACGGGGTACTTCTTAGACTACCTGACCCGCAAGGGATACAACGCCCGGGGAATCGAGATCGACGCAGCGGCAAGGGAGTACGGCAGCCAGAAATTCGGCATCGGAATCGATCCGCCCGAAGCGCTGTACGATAAGCTGACGAACGACTCGCTGGACGTGATCTCCCTGTGGCACGTACTGGAGCATCTTTACGAACCAAATACCTACCTCGACCGCTTTCATGAATTGTTACGCGAAAAAGGTCGGCTCATCGTGGCGGTTCCCAATCACGAAAGTAAAGACGCGAAAACCTACGGTGATTTCTGGGCCGCCTATGACGTACCCCGCCACCTTTGGCACTTCAGCCCGGCGACCATGCGCAGAATGATGAAACGGTCCGGCTTCCGGGTCACCGAAACGCAGCACATGCCTCTCGACCCGTTTTACGTGTCGATCATGAGCGAAAAGTATAAATCCGGTGGTGGCCTGATCGGTGGCGGGGTCAAAGGCTTCCTGTCTTTTATGCAAAGTTCCGTTAACGCCGAGAGGGGGAGTTCGGTGATCTATGTTTGCGAAAAAATATAGGAGCAAGGCGTACCCTGCTTGAACTAAATATCTCTGCATCCCGCGTCCGCGCCCTACGCACTATCGGTATTTTCCGCGACCTCCAGCGGTTTTTGATCCGTATGGAGTCGTTGAGCGTGCATTTTGCGCAACCCGCGCATCAAGATGACAACAATGCCACCCGCCAGCCGTTTTTTGGAAAAGCCCGCTATCCCCATGCGCAATGCCTGCCTGCTCCTGCTCTTGATTCTTTCTTCCTGTACGTACACCGCCAAGGTCACCGACGGGGCCACCGCCGTGGACCGCAAGCAGTATTCGGAAGCCGTACCCATGCTCAAAAGGGAATATAAAAAGGCCAAGACTCGTAAGGAAAAGGGGGAAGTAGCCATGAACCTGGGTCGTGCCCTGCGCGAAACCAGCAATGACGAAACCGCAATTCAGTGGTTTCAGACGGCCTACGACAACAACGCCGGACCGGATGCGCTGCGCGAAAAAGCGGCGGCCCTGAAACGTTTACAGCGTTATGATGAAGCCATCCAGGTCTACACCGATGCCGGCTTCGAGATCGGCTCGAAATACGAATTTCGCAAGGAGATCAGCGGCGCGGAACTGGCCCTGAAGTGGCTGGAACGGGAAAGCGCCGGTGAGCCCCGCGCTTTCGAGGTTACCCCGGCGCCCTTTAACAGTCGCCAGGCGGACTACGCTCCCGTTTTCTTCGAGGAACGCCTGATCTTTACCAGCGACCGCGCCGCTTCCGTCGGCGACGAAAAATTCAAGTGGACCGGCCGGGGCTTCACCGACCTTTACACCGTGGATGTAGAAGCCGGGAAGAGCGTGGAATCATTCGATGACCGCATCAATACCACCGACCATGAAGGTACCCCGACCTTCACCGCGGACGGTAAAGAGATGATCTTCACCCGTTGCAGCGCACCCGGGAAACGACAGGATGCCTTCTGTGGCCTTTACCGGTCCGAGCGGGTGGGCAAGGGCTGGGGACCGGCCCAGCAGCTTTCATTCGTAAAACCGGGAGCCAATTATATGCACCCCGCCCTGAGTGCCGACGGTAAGCGGTTGTTCTTCAGTGCCCTGCTGGAAGACGGCTGGGGAGGCTACGATATCTATGTCGCCGACCGCCAGGACGACGGTGTCTGGGGGGCTCCCATACTGATGAACCGCGCCATCAACACCCAGGGCAACGAGCAGTTTCCGTCCATCGATGCCGACACGCTTTACTTCAGCAGCGACGGGCTGGAGGGCATGGGAGGCTTGGATATTTTCCGAACCCACCCCACGAATAACGGCCGCTATGCCGCCCCCCGGAATCTGAAAATGCCGGTCAATAGCGGCGAAGATGACTTTGGTTTCACCGTCGTGCGCCGGACAGGGGCGGGAGCTGACCGGGTCACCGTGGGCTATTTCAGTAGTGCCCGCCCGGGCGGGGAAGGGAGCGACGACATTTACCGGTATACCCAGATCGTACTGCCGCCACCGCCCCCTTCTCCCGTAGTGATCGAGTATAAGAACGTACTCGACGTAACCGTAGTGGAAAAGATATACGAAGACCCCACCGATAACCGGAGCCGCGTCCTTGGCCTCAAACCGGTAGCAAACGCCAGCGTGATTGCCAGCATCGGCGACCAGTCCCGAACGGTGAATACCGACGAAGAGGGACGTCTTAGCCTGGTGCTTGTTGAAGATCAGAGCTACAGCTTTCGCGCCGAAAGACCGGAATATCTGGCCGCGGAGGGAATATTTTCCAGCCGTAATCTCCCAAAAGACCCGGACGCCCCCAACCAGCGGTATGAACTGGAACTGGAGATTGAAAAGATCTTCCGCAACCAGGAGGTCGTCCTCAAGAATATCTACTACGATTTCAACGAAAGCTTTATTCGTACCGATGCCGAACCGACGCTGAGAAACCTGAGCGCACTGCTGGACCGCAACCCCGCCATCCGCATCGAACTGGGCTCCCATACCGACTGCCGCGGAAAGGCCGGTTATAACCAGAAGCTCTCTCAGGCCCGCGCCCAGGCCGCCGTAAATTACCTGGTGGAGCAGGGTGTCGCCTCCGAACGTCTCGAGGCAAAAGGGTACGGTAAAGACAACCCGATCGCCGATTGCATTTGCGAACGCTGCAGCGAGGAACAGCACCAGGAAAACCGGAGAACTACCTTCCGTATCTTGGAATAAACCAACTTCGGTTTACTTACTTGCTCTTCATCGTTTCAGGATGCGTACGTGATGTATGCGCCCGCCGGCTTCCACGCGCACGAGGTAAGTACCGCCCGGAAGACCGGAAAGATCAAGGGAACGGTTGCCCAGCGGGGTGATGATGCGACCGCGCAGGTCGAACGCTCCGGTAATGCGGGCCGGGCCGGTCAGGGTAACCAGACCATTGGTAGGGTTAGGGAAGATTTTTACGCCGAGGGCAATCAGGTCGGTCACGTCGCTGAGGACATCAATGGTTACTTCCCGGGTCGTCGTGTCGGTACAGGTACCGTTCGTGGCGATAAGCGTGACCGTGTAGGTGCCGGTGGCGTTGTAGGTATGGGTGGGCATCGCATCGGTACTTTGGGTATCGTCGCCAAAGTCCCAGTTGTACTCGAGTCCGTCGATGCTTTCGTTGGTAAAGATCGCCGTGGCGGTATCCACCCGTACGCTGATGTCTGCCTCCGGACGGGTGAGAACAACTACCGGGAGTTCGAAAATGGTATCGTTACCTACGCCGTCGAGCAGGGTCAGGGTGATCAGGTATTCGCCGGGTTCTTCGTAGACGACCACGGGATTGGTCATGGTAGAAGTGCCGGGGTTTCCGCCGGGCAAATTCCAAACGCGGCCACTGAAAGTACCCGTACTGAGGTCGGTGACGCGTACGGTAAGGGGTGCGCACCCTTCGGCATCCTTGAGGTTGACGTTGGCCCGGGTAAATTCATTGACGTTAACCCGTTGGCTGGCGAGGGTCACATCTCCGCAAACTTCATTAAACAGCGTGATGGAAACGTCGTAGCTGCCGATATCGTCGTATGCATGGGTAATGCTAAGAGCGGTGGTGTCGAACACGGTACCGTCGCCAAAATCGTAGCGGATGTTGGTGAATCCGAACGGCCGTTCCAGACTTGCGACCACGGTTGCACCGTCGAAGTCGATGGAGGCCTCGGCCGCGAAGGCTCCCTGCAGTACGGTAAAGGAAACCGTGTCTCCCGGATAGCGAACACCGTCAACGAGTAGTTTCTGGATGGCGGTAAAAGTGCCGGAAGCGCGATCGTTAAAGATCAGTCCGAGGCTGGTGCCGAGGGATCGGCGGGTAAACTCGTCGGTAGCGGGGAGGATTTCCCACTCCACGGAAGTCGCGCCTTGGCTCAGGTCGGTCAGGAGAATGTTGTTGCCGCTGCAGATGGTGTCTGCGGAAAGCATGATGCCGGGAAAGGGGACAGGAAGTTCCGCATCCGTCACGGAACCGTCTTCGCCCGGTCCGGCGGGGCGCTCGCTCTGAGAGCATTCCGAAGAGTTGAGTCGAAGACCAAAGCCCCCCATGCTGACGGAAATCAGCGGGTCATATTCTTCCCGTTCGGAAGCGGTTGAAATGAGCCGGCCACCGCCGCCACCGCCACCGGGGCCGAAACAACGACCGTCGGGGTTATCTACGTCGCCGCCCTGGCCACCGTTCAGGGTGAGGGTAGGGGTGCCGATCAGGGTATCGCTCAGCAGGAGGATAGTACCCGCCCCGCCGCCGCCGCCGCCGCCGTCGCCAAAAATATCGGTTCCGCCTTCCCCGCTGGCGTTCAGCTCGTTTTCGCCGGTAAATTCTATTGACGGTGCCCACAAAACGAGCAGTCCGCCGCCCCGGCCACCACGGGAGGTATTGGTATTGTTTGCGTGCCCGGCACCGCCACCGCCGCCGAAATAAACGCGATCGGCTTCGTCCTCCAGCCCCCGGCCGTTGCGCCCCGGATAGTTGCCCCGGCAGGACGCGTTGAACAGCCCCCGGACGATGCTTTGCGCCCCGTTACCTCCCGCGGCAACGTTTGCGCCTCCCCCGCCTCCGGCGTTGTGATCGTTGCCCCCCCCACCGCCATTGGCTACCGGTGCCCGGCCGTTCGGTTGGTTGGCGGGCACGTTGCCGATGCCTTCACCACGGGCGGAGCCCCGCCAGTCCGTTGCTGAATATGTTTCGCCGCTGGCGGAGGTGAATCGATTACAGTCACTGACGACCTTTCGTCCCCGGCCTCCGCGAAAGCCGGCCTCGGCAACGCTTAGTGTAGCTTCTTCCTCCAGGGTGATCTTATTGTCCGCAGCGATGAACGTGACGCCACCCAGTGAACCGTCGTACGCTTGGCTAACCATCTGTTCGCCGTTGATCGATACCTCGTCGGAGCTTTCAAAGCGGATGATCTGGGAGCTGGAAAGATCGTAGACGTTCGTAACGGGAAACTCGAGGAAGAGGGTATCTCCGCCCACACGGATCACTTTGTTGAGGTCGTAACGGCCAACTCCGTTCAGGTCCTCGACCTGTCCGGTTCCCGCACCGCTCAGCCTGACGGTCGCCCCGCCGTGTTGATAGATCATCAGGCGCGTATCCTTAGTCGCCCCGTCGGCAACGGCGCCACGTACCCACATAGCGGTGGTGTTGATCTCTTCCAGCCGGTGGTAAGAGTTCTGTGCGGCCAAAGAAAAGGTAATCAACAGACTTAAACAGGTGATCAAATATTTCATGGGATAAAGATTGTCAGGGAAAAACGAAGAGCGAAGCCAAAATAAAAAACTGTAAACGGGAGCACAAAGGTAAGTATTCTTACCGGTAGACGCAGAATAGCCGCGCTGCCGAACCTCGGACCAACAGCCCGTCGGCCCGGTTCGAAAAAAGAAGACCGAGCCGTTACTCGTTGTGGTATTTCTCTCCCCGTAAAATACTCATCCCCCGGTAAAGTTGCTCGGCGAAGAAGAGCCGGATCATCTGATGACTGAACGTCATTCGACTCAGCGATAGTTTACCGTTGGCGCGCTCATATACGGCGGGGGAGAAGCCGTACGCGCCGCCGACGAGGAAAACCAGGCGACGGTAAGGTTGTTGCAGTTGCCGCTCTAGCCAGTGGGCAAAATCAACGCTGCCGAACTGGCGTCCGCCTTCGTCGAGCAGGACCAGCCCGTCGGCTTTTTGCAGGCGGGACAGCACCAGTTCCCCTTCTTTTTCTTTCAGTTTTTCGGACGATAACTTACCGCCGCCCTTCACGTCGGGCAGCACCTCGAAGGTGACGGGTAGGTAGTGTCTGAGGCGTTTGGCGTACACGGCCTCGCCCTCGCGTAGGTAGGCGGCAGTGGTTTTACCGATGTAGTAGACGTGGACCTTCATGCGGGTGGTTGCTTGGGGTTGGAGAACGGGGAGGCGCGAACGCAGGTGCAAGGTAAGGGGGACGGGAGCAAAACTGATTTAAAATGCTTCCTTTGCACCTGCGGCCCCGCCCTTACCTTCGGCCAAAATTATATTATGATCTTTCAGCAGTATGCCCTGGCAAATGACGTTACCCTCAACGAAGTGCTCGTGGCTTTTCTCGGCGAGGCCGGTTTCGATAGCTTCCAGGAACTCGATACCGGCTTACTCGCCTTCGCCCCCGCCGCCGATCATGCCCGCTGGACCCGCGAACTGGACGAGCTCGCCGGGCGTTTCGGTTTTACTTATACCTCCGAGCCCCTGGAGGACAAGAATTGGAACGAGGAGTGGGAAAAGCAATTCCAGCCCCTGACGATCGGCGATCGCCTGTATATTCGCGCTGATTTTCACCCCGCCCGCCCCGATGTGGATCAGGAACTGGTGATCACCCCCAAAATGGCCTTCGGTACGGGGCATCATCCCACCACGCACCTGATGTGTACACTGCTGTTCGAGCAGGAGCTGACCGGCAAAAGGGTCTTCGACTACGGATCCGGTACCGGCGTACTCGCCATCCTGGCTTTGCGCCTCGGCGCCGCTTCCGCCGTTGCGGTGGACGTTGAATCGTGGAGCGCCGAAAATACCCTGGAAAACGCCGCCCGCAACGGCGTGGAACTGAGCGGGGTGATTCACGGAACCCTGGAAGATGTGCCCCGGGAAGAACCCTACGACATCATCCTGGCAAACATCAACCGTAATGTAATTTTAGCTACCGCCGGGGCGTTGTATGAACGGCTTACGGTGGGTGGAACGGTCTTGTTCAGCGGTATTCTTGAATCCGACGAACATTTACTCCTGACGCGCCTTTCCGAACTGGGGTATCTGCACCAGGAAACCCGCCGCCGCGCCGACTGGCGTGCTTTTGTCTTTACCCGAAACTAAGTGAATAGATGCGTCTTATTCTACTACCGATTTTTACTCTGCTGCTTGCTTCCATCACCTTTGCACAGGACCTGGGAGATCTCTCGCCGGAAGTTCCGCCCGCCGAGTTCTCCGAAGCCCTGGAAGCCTTCATGAACGCCTCCGGTAACAAAACGGCGAAGGACGCCTACGCCAACTTTTCGGGAGTTTTCTTCGGCGGTGGATTTAACGAAGCACAGCAACAGCGCATTGCCGCTACGTCGATCACCATGGCGAAGCGGCGCATCAGTTCCGCTACCGGTTTCAAGGCTTACCTCGATCTGCTGCCCGCTCTGGCGGGATCGGCCGAAGCGGAGAACCCGTCCTTCTCCGGATTTCATGATGCCATAGACGCTTACCTGGAAGTACCCGACGTACGCTCGGCTGCCATCGTCAAATCCCTTAACGCCGCGGGCGTTTTTCTGACCAGCCGCCGACTGGATATCTCCGGACCGGAATCCGGCTGGGTAGTGGAGGGCGGGTCGCCCCATTTCTTTTTCGACGAATCGATGATGCTGCGCCTGGATACCGTCCGCCAGCTGACAGCTTTCGGACGCAACGATACCATCCACATTCAGGAAACCGAATTAATCGTAAATCTGAACAACGGAATAGCCAACGGCACCGGCGGTCGCACCGACTGGCAACGCATCGGTATGCCTGCGGAGGTGTTCGCCATCCTGGTGAACTACAGTTTTAACGTAAACCGGAACATCATAAAATCGGATTCGGCCCAGCTGCAGTTTCCCGAATATTTCGGCGATGAAATCCTGATCGGAAAATTCGCCGACAAGATAGAAGCCGGCGGGGCAAAAGAAACCGGAGAGTATCCACAGTTCATCTCCAGCGACGGATTCGTGGAGATCGAGAACGTAGGGGAGGGAATAAACCTGATGGGGAACTTTGAACTGCGCGGCGGTACCGTTTTCGCCATCGGTGTCCCGGGCCGGCAGGCACAGGTCTCCCTCGGGGTGGACGATGATGGCGGCAGTCAGAAAATACGGGCCATCGGCGACCGTTTCACGGTGAAGTCCGGAGAAACGATTGCCGGCCAGGGGGTGGAGACGACCATATATTTTGGTAAGGACAGCCTGTACCATCCAAGTATCACGCTTCGGGTGGATGTTTTAAGACGAATTGCGGGGCTGTCCAGTTCGGGTACTATCTCCGAACAGAGTCCCTTCGTACACAGCCTCAACCGCATGGAGATCTACGCCGACCAGATGGACGTCTATATCGAGAAGGACAGCGCCGTGGTGGGCCGCAAAACGGTTTCGTTCGAAGAAAAGTCCGACGTGATCTTTCAGAGCGAGGAGTATTACAGCGAGTCGGAGTATGTTCGCATCCAGGACATTGCGAACGTCAATCCTCTCGACATTATCTACGCTCACCGCAACGGACCAGACGGCGGCAACGACATCATCGACGCCAACGTACTGGCCGGCAAGTTCAACCGGAACATGAAGGCCGGAGACATTCAGCCGCTACTGTTCGATCTACAGACCAGGGGCTTTTTACGGTACGATGCCGATCAGCAACTGGTGACCCTTAAGCCCAAACTCTCGCACTACATTCAGTCCAATCGGGAAGAAAAGGACTACGACCGACTGCGCCTCGTAAGTCAGACTACGAGCCTGAATGCTTTTCTTAACCTCAGAAGTGGGGAGATTCGCATCGACAACGTTCAGCCCGTAGAATTTAACCGTAAAAAACAGATCGCGATCAAACCCCTCGGCGATCAGCTGACGGTGAAGGGCAACCGGAACTTCGACTTTGCCGGTGACATTTATGCCGGTGGCATGGTCTTCAGCGGCAAGGATTTTCACTTTGAATACGAACCCAACTACATCAAGATGGACTCGGTGCGGTACTTCGATCTTTACCTGCCGGTAAACGACGAACTCGGCCCGGGCGCCAAGCGCGTCAGCACCGGTAGCCGCATCGAACACCTGAGCGGCTACTTGCTCATCGATGCCCCCAAGAATAAGAGTGGTACGGAGGACATCGCTTATTTCCCTTCGCTTCAAAGCAAGGGCCCGAGTTATATCTACTACGACCGGGCCGATACCTCCGCAACCTACAGCCGCGACAGTTTTTACTTCGAGCTGGCTCCCTTCAGCCTGAACGGAATGGATAGTTTGCTTTCCTCGGAGGTGGTGCTGGACGGTAAACTGCACAGTGGTGGCATCTTTCCCGTTATGGAAGAAACGATCGCCATCCAGGAGGACGGAAGCCTAGGCTTTACGACCAATACGGCCGACGGCGGCCAAGGGGCTTACGCCGGCCGGGGCAGTTACGAGGGGGAGGTTGTCCTGAACAACCGCGGCCTGGTGGGTAAGGGTAAATTTTCCTACCTGGAGGCCAGCGTTGAAAGTGAGGACATACAATTCCAGGTGGACAAAACAACCGCCAGCGCCAAATCATTTACGCTGTCGGAGTCCAGCGTGCAGGGGCGGGAAATACCGGAACTGCTTGGTACCGATGTTGATATCATGTTCAAGCCATACGGGGATTCTTTGGTCGTGAATTCCAAAGACGGGGCTTCGTTCGAAATGTTCAAGGCCGGCGCACACCAGTTCGAAGGCGGTCTGGTACTGACCCCGGAAGCCCTCAAGGCCAACGGAACGCTTAAGTGGGACGAGGCCAGTATGTCGAGCCGTGATCTTACTTTCAGTGTTTTCGGCGCACATGCCGACACCGCCAACGTAGCCATCAAATCTCTCGGGACCGATGAGCGGCTGGCCCTGGAAACAACCAACGTGAAAGCGGACGTAGATTTCAATACCCAGATCGCCTCGTTCGAGAACAACTCGCAGGATCTGGCTACTTCCCTGCCCTACAATCAGTTTAAAACCAGCATCGACCGGTTCGACTGGAACATGGCCGGCGGCAACATTACCTTCAAGTCCGAGCCGGGCAAGGATCGGTTTACCAGTACTAACCCCGACCAGGACGAGCTTACCTTCACGGCCGCGGAAGCAAATTTCGACATAAACTCCAGTACTTTGAGCATGGACGGCGTGCCCTTCGTCACCAGTGCCGACGCGCGGATATCCCCCGGCGACGGAAAGATCATGGTGGAACCCGGCGGCAAGATCACCGAGATCACCAACGCCCGCATCGTTGCCGATACCATCAACGAGTACCACGTCATGAACCGCGCAACGGTGCAGATCCTGGGCCGTAAGGAGTACCGCGCATCGGGATTTTACGAATATAATGTCGGGGCCCACAACCAGGAGGTGGAGTTTCAGAACATCATCGGTACCCGCATCGGCAAGGGTAAGCGGGACGACAAGAACACCGCAACCCGCGCGACCGGTGAAGTGAGCGAATCGGCTGACTTTTATATCGACAATAAGACCCGCTACTACGGAACGATCAACCTCGACGCCGGTAGTAAAACGCTGCTGTTCGACGGGTACGCCAAGCTATCCGCAGACAAGCTACCCGGGGCGCAGTGGTTCACCATACGTTCGGAAGGGGACAAGAAGAACCTGATGCTGGCGGTCAACAAACCCAAAGACCGGGATGGCTTACCCCTCTTTACCGGTTTCTACCTCAGCAAACCAAACCGCCTGATTTACCCCAGCTTCGTGCAGACCCTGGACTTCCGCAAGGACCACCCCATCCTGGACTGCAACGAAGCGATGCTTTACGACGAGGATCGGGACGTATTCCTCTTCGGCGATAGCGTGCGTGTGCACGATCCTAGCGCAACGGGTGGTAACCTGATGGAATTTGACCATGCTAACGGCAGGGTGACCGGCGACGGTCGTCTCGGTTTGGGCGGACGCCTGAAGTACATCTCCATGAAGTCGTACGGGACCGTTGCCATGGATCTACCCTCTACGGCCCGTCGTGCTCCGGAACCGGAGTCCGAGCCGGAACCCGTAGAGCAGGAGGAGGAGAAAAAAGATTCCCCGAGTATGTTCGTCCTGGAAGAAGAAACCGAGCCGGAGCCGGAAGCGACCGACAGTACAAAGACGAACGCCGACGGCCTTACGGTTGCCGTCGAAGTAGCCGCCAGGTACCCCGAAGTGATGGTGAGCGCGATGACGGCCATTGACCTGATCCTGCCCGACAAATTGCTGAATATGATGGCGACCGACATCATTTCGGGTGGGTTTACGGCCCAGGGGATAAACGTAGCGCAGGACAAGGGTTTTTACCGGCGGGGCCTGGAAACGCTCTTCCCCGACTCCAAGGAAAAGTCGGCAGCCCTCGCCAGCCTCGACGGCTCCGTACTGCAGGTGCCCGTTGAGATCAATGAGCATTCCTTACTGTTCAGCCGGCTGAACTTCAAGTGGTCCAACGATTATCAGTCGTTCGTCACCACCGACAAACTGAGTGGCCTGGTGAGCGTGAAGGGCAACCACATCGCCAAAATGGTGGAGATCCGTGCCGAGGTGAAGATGACCACGGGCGGCGAAGACCGACTGTACCTTTACCTCAAATCGCCCAGCGAACTGTACTACTTTTTCGGTTTCAAAGATGGCATCATGAACGTTGTGTCCAACAATACGCAGTTCATGAACGAACTCGAATCACTGAAACCTCGGGAAATGATCAAGAAAATGAAAGACGGGGAAACGTACGAGATCCTGCCCGTAAGCCCGGGAACGGCCCAAACGTTCTTACGGCGGGTAGAGACGGCTAGTTTCTAGCCAAATCGTTGCGTCAACTGCCGCTCTATTCGGGTGTGGGGTTGCCGTGGTTTCCTCAACGGCAATTCGGCGCGGCACCCGACATCAGGATCAGGGGGCGACGGCGCGCGGGATGCAAGAAGGAAATCTTTGGATTGCATCGTTGTAAACCATATTTTTTAGCCTGATTTAAATCGCTGAAAATGAAACTCACCCTCCACGCCTACGGAAAGACCGATCACCTGGAGGAACTCAATCGATCAGCCGAAGCGAAAATAGAATTTATTGAAGCAGATGCATCGCTTTCCGCCGACGAAAAAAGAATCCGGGTGGCCGCCGTGCGGGCCGGCCTTGACGGGGAACGCCGGGCGACGTGGTGGAAGCTGTTTTGAAGCCTGTGCCCGGCGGACAATCCTGGAGGTGTGGGAACGATCCGGGCGGTAATCATTGAAAGCCAACGGTATCTCCCGGGATGTTCCTTGATGTTAAATATCTTCTTTGCACCTGCGTTCGCGCTAAAAAAGTCGCCGCCGGGTACATTCCCACTAATCGCTAACGGAATAAAAGGGTAACGACCTATCTTCGCGCCTTCAAAATTGTTGAGCGTATGATCTCCCGCACTGAAATAGCAGAACTCCTGAAAGCGCCCGCCGTGGGCACCGACGTCACCGTAACGGGCTGGGTCCGCGCCTGGCGGGGCAACCGGTTCATGGTGCTGAACGACGGCTCCGGGGCCGAAACGCTGCAGGTGGTCGTTAACGGGGAAGAATTTGACGAGGAAATCATTCGCGCCATCGGGTTCCACGCCTGTGTCAGCGTCACCGGCGAGCTGGTGGAGAGCCAGGGCAGCGGTCAGGCCGTGGAGGTGATTGCCAAAGAACTGGTGATCTACGGCGCTAGCGATCTGAGCGCGTATCCGCTGCAGGCCAAATCACAGAGTATGGAATTTCTGCGCGAAAACGCCCAGTTCCGTATGCGGACCAATACCTTCAGCGCCGTTTTCCGCCTTCGTCATGCGCTGGCCTTCGCCACCAACAAGTACTTCAACGACCGAAATTTCTACTACCTGCATACGCCCATCGTGACCGGCAACGACGCCGAGGGGGCGGGGGAGATGTTCCGCGTCACCACCCTCGACCCCGCCGCTCCGCCCCGCGACGAAGACGGCAACGTCGACTACAGCCAGGACTTCTTCGGTAAGAGCACCCACCTGACCGTCTCCGGCCAGCTGCAGGCCGAGATCGGGGCCTTGGCAATGGGCAAGGTCTACACTTTCGGACCTACCTTCCGTGCGGAAAACAGCCACACCAGCCGTCACTTGAGCGAGTTCTGGATGATCGAGCCCGAGATCGCTTTCGCCGACATCGACAACAACCAGGACCTGGCCGAGGATTTTCTGAAGTACCTCATCAACTACTGCCTCGATAACTACCGCGCCGATCTCGAATTCCTCGACGCCCGCATCAAGCAAGCCGAAAAGAACATGAAGGCCGACCTGCGCCGTCCGATGGGCCTGATCGAAATGCTGGAGTTCACCGTCAGGGACGACTTCGCCCGCATCACCTACACCGAGGCGATTAACCTGATTCAGCGCAGTAAGCCTTACAAGAAAAAGAAATTCGAATATCCGGTAGCGTGGGGGACCGACCTACAGGCCGAGCACGAGCGCTGGCTGGTGGAGAAGCACTTCAAGAAGCCCGTCATCGTCCGCGACTATCCCAAGAGTTTCAAGGCTTTTTATATGCGCCTCAACGACGACGATAAAACCGTCGCCGCCATGGACATCCTCTTTCCCTTCATCGGGGAGATGGTCGGCGGCTCCCAGCGCGAAGAACGCGAAGAGGTGCTCCGTGCCCGCATGAAGGAGATGGACGTACACGAAGAAGACCTCGCCTGGTACATGCAGCTGCGGAAGTTCGGCGGTTGCCCGCACGCCGGCTTTGGCCTCGGCTTCGAGCGGATGGTTATGTTCGTGACCGGCATGGGGAACATCCGGGACGTAATTCCTTTCCCACGGGCGCCTAAGACGGCGGATTTTTAATTTAAGAATTTAAATTCAACAATAAGAATTTAGCCGTCGCGAGAGACAGGCGCGGTAGAGCTTCAGGTTTGATCACTCCGTCAGAAGTTAATCCGAGTCGTTTGCCGACGTGTCCTTTACTCCTTTCCCATCAATACTTTACGCATGATCATAGGAACCCGCGGATCGAAACTCGCCCTCTGGCAAGCCCACTTCGTCCAGGCCCAACTGAAAGAACTCGGTATCGGGAGTGAGCTGAAGATCATCAAGACCCAGGGCGACAAGATCCAGCACCTCGGCTTCGACAAGCTGGAAGGCAAGGGCTTCTTCACCAAGGAGATCGAGGACCACCTGCTGGCCGGCGACATCGATCTGGCCGTTCACAGCCTGAAGGACATGCCCACCGATCAGCCCGAAGGCCTCACCCTGGCGGCCCTCAGCTACCGTGCCGACGTGCGCGACCTGATCATCATCAAGAAAGACAAAGCCGTGGCGGGCAAACCCTTTCAGCTGGCCGACGGAGCCACCGTCGGTACCAGCTCTAACCGCCGCAAGGCCCAGTTGCGGGAACTGCACCCCGGCCTCGTCCCGGTCGACATCAGGGGCAACGTTCCGACGCGGCTGGAGAAGGCCCGCACCGGGGAACTCGACGCCGTCATGCTCGCCGCCGCCGGCCTGGAACGGCTGGAGATCGACCTGTCCGACATGGTCGTCGTATACCCGAGTCCACGTGAGTTCGTGCCCGCGCCGGGGCAGGGCGTGATGGCCATCCAGACGCGGAAGGACGCCATCGACATCCGTAAAAAACTAGCGCCGCTGCACAACGTCGACGTCGGCGAATGTACCAACGTGGAACGCACCGTGCTTAATCGGATGGAGGGCGGTTGCTCGATGCCGCTGGGCGTATACTGCGAGAAAGATCAAATGGGTAACTACCGGGTGTGGGCGGCTTTTGCGCAGGATGAGCACGCCGCGGTGAAACGGGTGCAGCTATCGCTGAGTACGCGGGCGGGCCTGGCGGAGCGGGTGGTTGCGGAGTTAAGGGAGGACTGATCACTTCATGCCGTCACGATCGTTGGTGGCGGTCTGACTTTCTGCCGCTCCATGGCGCGTTGCATTTTTTATGACGAGCTGCATCTTTCCGGGTGCGGACGCAGGTGCATTAATGGTTTCTTAAAGCGACGGCGAGTCAGCGCGAATTATACCTTTACGGTTATCTTTAAGCGATTACACCAAAACACATTTAACATGTCTGAATTAAAACCGGTTTTTGCCGGCCTGATCTGGGTTTTTGTTCTGCTATCTTCCGCTGCCGCTCAACATCCGACCGACTTTTCCGACGATATCAGCCAACATCCCTCCGCATTGCTCGACGGGCTGGCGGAATATCAATTGCTGCGCATCAACGACGCACAGCGCTCCGAAGCCGCCGCTGCCGCCCGCAACGGAAGAGCGTTCTCTCTGGATGTGGGGAACCACACGGTGAGTTTTGCCCTGCAACCGCTGGAGGTGCGCTCTCCGGATTACGTACTGATGACCAGCGGGGAAGGCCGGTCTGCGCACCCGGGGACGACCAATCAGTTCAGCGGATCATCGCCGGATGGCGGGAAGGCTGTATTTACCATCACTCCCGCTTTTCTGATGGGACACTGGTCGCACAACGGAGATACCTACGCTCTGGAGCCACTCTGGTTGTCAGCCCCGACGGCTCCACGGGATGTGTACGTCAGTTACCGTGCGGCGGACCTGACCGTGCCAGAGAGTACCTGTGGCGTGACCAAGCGGCACGCAGATCACGCCGCGGAGCATACCGCCGCGCCAAATAAAAACGATCCCGGTTTTAAAACGGTCGACGTCGCCGTGGTGATCGACAGTTTGTTCTACCGCCACTTTGCCAACGACGATGATGCCGAAGAATACACCCTCGGTTTGCTCGCCCTGGTGCAAAGGGATTTCGACCGGGGCTTCGATAACCGTATTAAGTTTCGACTCTCCGCCTTACTGCTCAGCAAGGACGGCGCGGAGGAGGGGTGGACGACGATAACGGACTCCGAAAGGCTCCTGGAAAGATTCATGACCTTCGGCAACTCTCCGGATTTTGACGTGAACTATGACGTAGCGACCCTTATGACCGGTCGTGATCTGGCCGGGAGAGTAATCGGCGTTGCTTTCCTCGACGCAGTTTGCGACACCAATCGTTACAACATCGTGCAGGACTGGTACCCGGGTGCATTGGGTCAGCGTGCCATCTGGGCCCACGAATTGGGGCATAACTTCGGTGCCCAACATACCGTGGAGGGTCGTTTTGTAATGTCACCGACCAGCGACCAGAATGATGACCGGTGGGCCTCGGCTACGGTCAGTACGATCGAAAGAAACGTGGGAAAATATGCTTGTCTCGAGTCTTTTGGCTGGCAGTACCTGCGGGTGAGTCTGCTGGGGGGCGACGTACGACTCGACTGGGAGTTTGCCGATCAAAACCCCCACGATGGCTTCCTCGTACAACGTGCGGAAACTCCGGACGGCCCCTGGTCGGAAGTTAAGCGCATATCCGACCGGCCTTCCGATGTATTCAGGGAGGTGGACAACGGACTATCCTTTGGCCGGATATATTATTATCGCGTCATTCAACTGGCCAACGATGGAACCCCTTGCGTTTCCAAAACCCGTAAGATCAACGTGCCGTATCTCGACGGGGGGCGCATCAGCCCCAACCCCACCAACGGCCAGATCCGGGTGTACTCCCCATCGGTCAAGCCCCGTAACTATAAAATGCACGACGCCACGGGGCGGATACTCTGGAACGGTATTATCAATCAGGGGGCCAACCTGATCGACCTGAGCAGCCTTCCCGCCGGGGTATATTTTTACGTCGAAGCGCAAGAGAATAAAGAGCCCGTAGTGGAGCGAATCATCAGGCAGTAGCTTTGGGGAATCACCTGGAAGTAGAATTGACGGACCAATAAATGGAGCATTTTATGGTGCGCGAACGCGGGTGCAAAGAGATCTTTTTTAAGGACAATTCCCCTTGCCCCATTCAGGAGTAAGTACCTTTCCGGTCTGGTGTTTGAATACCGCAATGATCAACGGCTTGTCGGCCCGAAGACGATGCTGTACCTTGGGGTGGCAAGCCGAAGCCAAGCCATTTAAGACCATGCTCCTTCAACTTTCTTTGCACCCGCGCGCCGTCGCCCTAATGCTATTGCTGCTGTTGCTGAACAGCTGTGAGCGTACGCCTGAATACCGCGCTGCGGACCTCCCCGCCGCCTGGGCGGAGATGACCCTGAAGCTGACGAAGGGAACCCCCGGTAATACCCCCACCTACGCCTCCCGGTGCCTGGGCTACATCGGCCTGACGATGTACGAAACCGCCGTGCCCGGCTACCCGGAACGCCGCTCCCTGGCCGGCCAGCTGAGTTCTTTGGCCAAGCTTCCCGTACCCGATCCGGGCAGTACCTACGACTACGGTCTGGCCCTTAGCGCCGGACAGGCCGAAATCCTGCGTAACCTCTACAACCACACATCCGACGCCAATAAAGCCAGCGTTGATTCCCTTGAATCCGGGATTGAGCAACGCCTGCGCTCCCGGTTGCCCCAGGACGTGGCCGACCGTTCCGTTTCCTTTGGCCGGCGCATGGCCCGCGCCATCTTCGCCTGGTCAAAAACTGACGGCGGGCACCGCGCCTATTTGCGAAACTTTGAGAAGGGGATGGTGCACCCGGACGCGCCCGGTGGCTGGCGACCTCCACTCTTCGCCCAGTCGTTCAGCCACCATCCCTTGCACCCGTACTGGGGCCGTAATCGTCCCTTTCTGCCCGCCAACTACGAGATGGCGGCACCGGCCTTCATCGCCCACGATACCACTCCCGGTTCGGCTTACTACGAACAGATGAAGGCCGTGTACGAAACCGATCTTGCCCTTACCCGGGAGCAAAAAGAGATTGCCCTTTGGTGGGGAGACGATCCCGACGAAACCTTTACTCCGCCCGGTCACTCCTACTTCATCGCCGGCATGGTCCTCGAAGCCCGCCAGGCCGACATGATCACCCAGGCGGAAACCTACGTCCGCGTCGGCATTGCCGTAGCCGATGCTTTCATCAACTGCTGGAAATGGAAATATCAGTTCTTCAGCGAGCGGCCCAACACCTTTGTACCGGACCACATCGACGAGTCGTGGGAGAGTTTCTGGCCCGACCCGCCCTTTCCCGCCTTTCCTTCCGGCCACGCCATCCAGGCTGCCGCAGCGGCCACCGTACTCGAAGATCTATTCGGCCCCGACTTCACCTTCACTGACCGGAGCCACCTCGGGCGCCGCTACGACGAAGAGCGGGAAACCGGCTGGAAGGAGCGCCACTTCACCCGCTTCTGGGACGTTGCCCTGGAAACCGCGGATTCGCGCTTCTACGGAGGCATTCACACGGAACAGGACAACGCCCGGGGGCTGGAGAAGGGGAGGGAAGTGGGGGGCAACGTGAATGCCTTGCGCTGGGACTGAACGACCGGAGCTTTCGCCTTCCGGGCCTAACCTCGGTGTGTCGCCAAGGAAAAAATCTCTAAATTCTGAGTTGATCATTCACCCGTACCTCAAAGGGCTACGGGAACCGCCTGCGCTCAGACCGGCCGGGGTCCGTATCTTTCGCCAATGCGCTATTTGCTATTACTCACATGCCTCGGTTGTGGTGTTCTGACCGCACAGACAACTTTTACCGGTATAACCGATTCGGCCGGCCTGCACCACCAGTTCAGCGTACTGGAAGGAATGTTCGGCGGTGGCGCCTGCGTGCTGGACTTTAATGGCGACGGCTACGAGGACGTCTACGTCACCGGTGGCACCAACGACGATCAATTGCTGCGTAACAACGGCGACGGAACGCTCACCGACGTCTTCCAAGGCTCCGGGCTGGAGCTCACCCGCCGCTTTGTCACCCAGGGGGTCAGCGGGGCGGATGTGAATCGCGACGGCTACGTCGATCTCTTCGTCACTACGATCACGGCGCGGGACAGCGCACGGACGATTCCCCGCGCCCGAAACCTGCTCTTTCTGGCCAACGGTGACGGCACCTTTAGTGACGCGACCGCTGCCTGGGGACTTACCGACCTTTACTCTTTCAGCACCGGCGGGAACTTCGGCGACTTTAACGCCGACGGCTGGCCGGACCTTTTCGTAGGGAACTACTTTATCGAGTACGCGGGCAAGCTCAACGTGATCAGCGATGCCACCATCGTGGGGGCCAACCAGACCGCCCACGATTACCTGCTGCTCAATGATGAGGGCCGGGGATTCATCGACGTCTCCAAAGACTATGGCGTCGATCATCGGGGCTTCGGTTTTGGCGGAGTTTTCACCGATTTCGACAACGACGGCGACCAGGACCTGATCGTAAATAACGACTTCGGCTATAAGGCCGTACCCAGCCTGGTGTACCAAAACAACTTCCCCCGAAAACGCTTTACCGACGTGAGCAAAGAGCTCGATCTCGACCTGAAGATCAACGCCATGGGGGCAGCGGTGGGGGACTACAATGCCGACGGCCAACTCGATTACTACATGACCAATATTCGCTTCAACCGCTTTATGGTCGGTCAGGGCGCGGGCAAGCCGTTCAAGAACCTGACCAAGGAGTTGGGCGTCAACTTCCTGACCATCAGCTGGGGCGCCAACTTCTCCGACTTCGACCACGACGGCGACCTCGACCTTTACGTCAGCAACGGCGACCTGAATCCGAACTGTGTGCCGATGGCCAACTTCTACTTCGATAACGCCGGAGGCAAATTTGTAGACGTAGCCGGTAGCCGGGGCGGTGCAGACTACGGCATCGGGCGGGGTTCCGTCGTCTTCGACCTGGAGAACGACGGTGATCTGGACGTGCTGGTAATATGTCAGGAGGCGGTACTGCCAGATTACCCGGTGGAATCGGTCACCCGGCTTTTCCGCAACGACGGGGCGACGGGCAACTGGTTGAAGGTGGCCCTGAAAGGCACCGACGCAGAGAAAAACGGCCTCGGCAGCCGGGTTACGGTTTTCAGTGGGGGCAGGCGAATGATCCGGGAAATTGACGGTGGGGGCTCCAGCCATTTGTCGCAGAATTCCCCCACAGCTCACTTCGGGCTGGGGGAGGCCGATGTGGTCGATTCGGTGCTGGTGACCTGGACGGGCGGGAAGGAACAACTTTTGACCGGGGTGGCGGCTAACCAGTTGCTGGTGATTACCGAGCGGGAAGCCACAATTTGGGAGGGATACTGGTGGTGGTGGCTGATGGCGGTGGGGGGGGGACTGCTCGGTTTGGCGGCAACTTTCAGAAACAATTGAACCCTTATGCTTCACCGACCACCGGCAATGTGCCGAATCACATGCTTATAAATACAACATGACCGGACCAAACCCCGCCACCACGTTTCCCCTGGCGCATAACGACCGCCTCTGCTTCCTGAATCAGGTGGTCAAAAATCCGAACATCCTCGTGGGAGATTACACGTACTATGATGATTTCGAGAACGTAGAGAACTTTGAGAAGAACGTCAAGTACCACTTTGACTTCGTGGGTGATAAACTGGTGATCGGCAAATTTTGCATGATCGCCTCCGACGTCACTTTCATTATGAACGGGGCGAATCATCTCACGGATGCGCTCAGTACGTACCCCTTCGCAATTTTCGGCGAAGGGTGGGAAGCGGCGATGGAAAGACGGGAATATCCCCGCAAGGGCGACATCACGGTGGGGAACGACGTATGGATCGGCTACAACGCGACGATTATGGCGGGCGTAACGATTGGCGACGGGGCCATTGTCGCCACCAACGCTACGGTGGTGAAAGACGTGGCACCCTACAGCGTCGTGGGCGGTAATCCGGCAAAGGAAATCAAGCGCCGGTTCCCGGACGAAACCATCGCGAAATTATTGGAATTGCGCTGGTGGGACTGGCCGGCGGCGCGCATTACGGCCAACGTGCGGGCACTGACGGGAAACCGTTGGGAAGACCTGGTGCAGTAACCACAGACTGCGTACTGAATGACGCCTTATCTGACCTCAGATCATTCGCGTACCCGGACCGATATTCACGGCATAAAATTCGGGGCGTTGATTGTGGGCCTCGTAATATTTAGCGAGCAGGTGATTTTTAAGGGCGGGAAGGCCTGCCGTCTTAACCAGGTTGATGGTGCAGCCACCGAAGCCCCCACCCATAATGCGGGAGCCGGCCACCACGTCGGGAAAGTTAGTGACGGCTTCGGACTGGAGGAAGTCCACTTCGGCGCAGCTGACCTCATAGTCATCGCGCAGCCCGGCGTGCGTAGCGTTGAGGAGTACTCCGGCGGCAGCGGCGTCTCCCCGTCCGAGGGCTTGTTCCATGGCGTGCACGCGGGCTTTCTCGGAGATTACGTACTGCGCGCGCCGGTACACCGTGGCACTCAGTCGGTCCTTCGCGGCCTCCAGTTGCCCGGATGTCGCAAGGCTGAGCCCCGGTACGTCAGCGGTGTCGGCATTGATGGCAGCCAAGGCTTCCGAACACTCCCTTACGCGTACCGGATATTCGCTGCTGCCCAGTTCGTGGGTGACCATGGAGTTGACCAGGATCCAGCTATAGCCCGGCAGATTGGCGGTGACGGGGGTGAACTCGAGCGTATCACAGTTGAGCTTGATAGGTCCGGCGGCGGTGCCGTTCAGGCTGGCGAACTGATCCATTATTCCCGACGGGACCCCGATGAAATTATTGCTGCTGCGCTGGCACAACTGCGCCAACTCGGGACGGGAGAAACCGGCACCGAGCGCCTCATTGATCAGAAAAGCCATTCCTCCTTCCAGCGCGGCGGAGCTGCTCATGCCCGAGCCCCGGGGAACGTTGCCACCAAAATAGACATCCATACCCGGCAACCGGTGACCGAGTTCCTGGTACTGAGCGATGATGCCCGCCAGGTAATCCACCCACAGTGCTCCCGTCTTACCCGTCACCGGGAGGGACAACTCGCTGGCCTCCCCAAGGTCGATGGCGTGCAAGTTGAACACCCGCTGGTTATTCGGTCGGGCGTAGAACTCGATTCCCTTGTCGATAGAAGCCGGCATCACCAGCCCGCCGGTATAATCGGTGTGCTCACCGATGATGTTGATGCGGCCGGGGGAGTGGAGGCGGTAGGGAAAGTCCGTGCCGGTCAGATTGTGCGCGGAGAAATATTTTTTTACGTGGGGTAACATAAAGGGAGGATGGGGCCGTTAATCAGAATTGGGTGATTAGAATCCGGGAGTCAAATCATGGGACAAAATCCACTTTCGGCTGACCTCCAGTCGCTGCAACAAACCTACTCACTTTCGTCCATGGTGTGAAAAACATTGGCCACGTCGTCGTCTTCTTCGAGTTTTTCGATGAGGACAAGAACTTCCTCCACCTGGTCGTCGGTAAGCTTTTTGGTGTGGGTGGGTAAGCGGACCAACTCGGCCTTGCTGACGTTGATGTTTTGCTTTTCCATTTCCGGACCGAAGCCGGCGAAGTCCTCGAAGGAGGTGTAGAAGGTTATTTCGTCATCGTCCAGTTCGATGCGGCTCAGGCCGGCGTCGATCAGTTCGAGTTCCAGTTCTTCGAGGTCCCTGCCTTCGAGGTCTTCGCGCTTAACGATGAATTGACCCTTGCGGTCGAACATATAATCAACGGAGCCATTGGTGCCCATGTTGCCGCCGTATTTGCTGAAGGCGTGGCGGATGCTGGCCACGGTGCGGTTGTTGTTGTCCGAGGTCGCCTCGATGAAAACGGCGATGCCGTGGGGGCCGTAACCCTCGAAAGTGACTTCCTCGTAGGCCGAGGTGTCCTTGTCCGTCGCACGTTTGATCGCCGCGTCGATGTTGGACTTGGGCATATTGACGGCCTTGGCGTTGTTCATCGCCAGGCGCAGGCGGGGGTTGTAGTCGGGGTCGGGACCGCCCTCCTTGATGGCGATGTTGATCTCCCGACCAACCTTGGTGAAGGCTTTGGCCATGCCGGCCCAGCGTTTCATTTTTGCCGCTTTGCGGTATTCGAATGCGCGTCCCATGGGGTTTAAATTTTTGTAATGGGCAAATATAGAAACTAGGGAATTAAAAAATCATGAGTTAGCAACCGGACAATTGCAAACCATCGGTCAACCCTGATTCCCTAATTACTAATTACCACCATTCCCGGCGTCAGGGGGTCGAGCGCCCCGATCAGGGTCGGGAACATCTCCTCGCCGACCTCCAGGTAGACGTTCAGGAAGTTGTCCTTCCGTTCCTGCAGGCTGTTATCGGGAAAGAGGGTCGCGCGCAACTCGCGGATAAGGGCCATTTCGGCAGCGAACGTCGTTTTTTCAATGCGGCGCAAGCGGCTTTCGAACTGGGCCAGGATCTTGTGCTGGCGGGTATGCTCGGCCAGTGCGGCGGCCTCGAGGGTCGGGTCGATGGCTTTAGCCTTAGCGGCGGTACTGGCGAAGAGGGATTTCAGCTGGGCCAACTCGTCGGCCAGGGAGAGCTCGTTGGCGCTGGCGCGGTCTACGTAATCGCGGATGATGAGGTCATCATGGCGGAGCAGGTCTTTCAGATCCAAGCCAAGCTTGTTCATCTTTCTACCGCTTTCAGCGTCGATCCACACGACGGAGTTGCGGCGGATCAGCATGGGGAAGTTGAGGCCGAAGGCGGCAAATTGCTCCTTGCGTTCGAGCCAGTAGGCCAGCTCGCCGCCGCCGCCGATGTAGGCGAGGTTGGGGAAGATCAGCTCCTGGAAGAGCGGGCGCATCACCACGTTGGGGCTGAAGCGCTCGGGGTGGTCGGTGAGGTGTTGGCGCAGTTCGGCTTCCGTCCAGAGGTGGGGTGTGTCGAGGGCACCGTAAACGTCGTCCTGGAAGACGATGCGATCACGGCGGCCCGGACTCAGGTAGAAGAGGTTGATCTCGCGGGCGTGGGCCTGGCCGGAATAGCCGGCGGCGGAAAGTTCGGCCTGCGCTTTTTCGATCAGCGGCTGGCTTGCCCGCTCGAATATTTCTTGCTCCATGACGGGGCGAAAGGCTTGTTTGAAAGCCGGGCGGCTGGGGTTGGCAATGACCAGTTCGGTGTCCTTGAACAAGTCGTGGACGAAGGCGACGGTGGCTTCCCCGTAGGTTTCGTGGCCGGTATACGCGCGGTGGATGCGGTCGTAGATGCCGAAGGGCGTAAAATCTCCCCCGAGAATTTCTTTCAGGGCGCTCAACACGGGTGCAAGGGAAGTGGTGGAAAGCCGGGCGACCGAACCGCCTGTCTCCTGCTCCCAGGAGATCATCTCCCCCTTAATGCGGGCGTGATTGATCTCGTCGAAATCATGGTCTTCGCCGCCTATGATGAAGACGGGGACGACGTGCTTTTCGGGGTAGCGCTCGTTCAGCTGCCGACTCAGGTTGATCGTGGAGCAGATCTTGTAAATGAAGTACAGCGGCCCGGTGAAAAGGCTCGGTTGGTGAGCGGTGATGACCGTGAAAGCATTGCTTTTCAGCAAGCTTTGCACCTGCGTTCGCGCCGTATCCGCGTGCTCGAAGCCTTCGTACTGGGCCAGTAGCTCACTGGCCAGCAGCTGGCGGTCCGTACCGTCTTTAGCCTTGTCCGCCATCACGTCGGTAAACGCCCCGATGGTGACGGGGTACCGGAAGAACGGCTCCAGATCGGCGGTGCCGGTAGCGTAAGCCACGTCGCGTTTGGAAAACTGTGGAACTTCTTCGAACGGGATACGGGTGATCTGCATGGATGTGTCTGGTCAACGGTCAGGCGTCATAACCCGTGCGGGCTGCTTTAGGTTGTTGGCCTCGACGAAAAACGCCGCTTCGGCCGGGCAGGCGGAAGCGGCGTAACGGTGTTCCGTGTGGACAGTCGGGGATAAGAAAATTTGCTTATTTACGCGTTCCGGAGATGGTACAGCCGCCCACGACGGCAGGATCGATAGAGCTGGTGGTCAGCATCACGTTGCTGCCGTCCAGGTTGGCGGTAATGGCGATTTCCTCGTCGGTGTCAGTGATGCTGACGTCACAGCCGCTGAACGGGAGCGGGCCAATTTCGAGCGAGAAGGAGATGTCCGTATACACGTAATCGGTAGAAGATTAATTGCGGGTAGCAACATTCGTGCAGACCGGGTTCGGTGCCGTACTCTGCGGGGTTTCGGTGATGGTGAGCTCGTCGCCCCGCAGTATTGCCGCGATGGTTACGGCGTCGTCCGAATCGTTGTTCATGATGGAAAACCCGCAACCCTCGGTAGGGATCGGATCGGAGGTGACCAGGGTGGTGCCGTCTTCGAAGCGGTACCTGAATTTGACCATGCCGGGCCCTTCGTCGGTAATTTCGAGGGTGACGGTTTCGGTTTCCTGATCGTTGCAGGTACGGGTTCCCGTGTAGGTGCCGATCAGGTCGGCCTGAGTACAGGCGGGCGTGTTGTCGGGGTCCTCGACGCAGGAGGAGACAAACAACAGGGCAAGGAAGGGGAGTGCGGAAAACTTCATGTCAATAAGGGTTAAAACTAAAAAATTTCAGGTGGTGCTATTCGGCAAAGCTACGGTATAATTTGTGTCCGAAACGGGGAGTAGCACAGAAAACTCGCAAGCTTTCGTTAAACTTGCACCACAGCCTGCCTCCCGCAGCTCACAACCTGAAAATCTCGATTCATGCCCAAGTACATCTTAGCCCTCGATCAGGGCACCACCTCCTGCCGCGCCATCGTCTTTAACCACGACGGCGACATTGTGGCCACGGCCCAAAAGGAATTCACCCAGATCTTTCCGCAAGCGGCCTGGGTGGAGCACGACGCCAACGAGATCTGGAGTACCCAGTTCGCCGTTACCCAGGAGGTGCTGGTGAAGGCCAGGATCACCGCTAAGGACGTAGCCGGCATCGGCATCACCAACCAGCGGGAGACCACTCTCGTCTGGGACCTGAAGACCGGAGAACCGATCCATAACGCCATCGTCTGGCAAGACCGCCGTACGGCCGGCTTCTGCGACGAACTGAAGGCCCGGGGGTTGGAGCAGCACGTGAAGGAAACCACCGGCCTCGTCGTCGATGCCTACTTCAGCGGCACCAAGATCAACTGGATCCTCGACAACGTTGAAGGCGCCCGCGCCCGCGCCGAGGCCGGCGAACTCGCCTTCGGCACCATGGACAGCTGGTTGGTGTACAAACTCACCGGCGGCGAGGTACACGTTACCGACGTCACCAACGCCGGCCGTACCATGCTCTTCGACATTAAAAAAAGACGGTGGGACGAGAAACTGTTGCAGGAACTCGACGTGCCCGCCAGCATGCTCCCCGCAGTGAAAAGCTCCAGCGAGGTGTACGGCAAGACCGCCGAAGGCCTGTTCTCCGCCCGCGTACCGATCGCGGGCATGGCGGGCGACCAGCACTGCGCCCTTTTTGGCCAGGCCTGCTTCGAGGTCGGCCAGGCGAAGAACACCTACGGCACCGGCTGTTTTATGCTGATGAACACCGGCACCGAGGCCGTCACTTCCGACAACGGACTGCTGACGACCGTGGCCTGGGAAGTGGACGGGACGATGCAGTACGCTCTCGAAGGCTCGGTGTTCATTGCCGGTGCGGCGATCCAGTGGCTCCGCGACGGGCTGAAGGTCATCGATGAAGCACCCGACTCCGAATTTTACGCCCGCAAAGTGAAGGACTCCGACGGGGTGTACGTGGTACCCGCCTTTGCCGGGCTCGGCGCTCCGTACTGGGATATGTACGCCCGGGGCGCCATCTTCGGACTGACGCGGGGAACCGATAAAGCCCACATCGTACGCGCCACCCTGCAATCGCTGGCTTACCAGGTGCGCGATGTGCTGGACGCCATGCAGAAGGACCTCGGCGATGAGCTGACCACCCTCCGCGTGGACGGGGGTGCCAGCAACAACAACTTCCTGATGCAGTTTCAGGCGGACATCCTCGGTACTACCGTGGAACGACCCGAGGTGGTGGAAACGACGGCACTGGGCGCGGCGATGTTTGCCGGCCTGGCGGTCGGATTCTGGAATGAGGGGGACCTGGATAAGACCTGGCAACTCGACGAACGGTTCGAGGCGAAAATGGACGAGGATAAACGCACCGAACTTTACGGCGGGTGGCAGAAAGCCGTGAAGCGGAGTATGGGATGGGTCGATCAAGCCTGATCAGCGGGGAAGCGGGTTTTCCGAGCGAGCGCCTACACCAGCAGTTCTCCAAATTGGCTTTAATCAACCTCACCCCCGGCCTCTCTCCGGAGGTGAGGGGGGACTGTGCGCCTGGAATTGGTGACCTAAAAGCCTGAACTCAGTACCACAAAAAGCTAAAAAAGGATAAACTGAGAATTGCTGCATTCACACGAAAATATCAGGTCGGCCCGGCGGGATCACCCCGCGTTCGCGGCCCTGCGCCAGAAAACCGTTGACGGCCGCACGGCCCTCCTCCCCGAGGTCGCGGGAGTAGTCGTTGACGTAAAGGGCGATGTGTTTGCGGCGCACTACGGCGTCCATCTCCTGGGCGTGGGTGGCTACATAGGTAGCGGAGGCTTCGGGGTGATCGAAAGCGTAGCGGACGGAGCGGGCCAGTACGCGGTCGAAGGTGCTTTGCACTTCCGTCGGAAGGCTGCGCCTGACCACGATGCCACCGAGGGGGATGGCGTGGCCGGTGGTGTACTCCCAGTACTCGCCGAGGTCCGTCAGCAAATGAAGGCCGCGCTCGTGGTAAGTGAACCGGTTCTCGTGGATCAGCAGGCCGGCAACGAACTCTTCGGTAAGCACACGGGCTTCGATGTCGGAGAAAAGAACCTCCACCTTGCGGGCGAGCCGGGGTTGGGCAAGACCGAGCAGATAGTTGGCGGTGGTGTATTTGCCGGGGATGGCTACGGGGGCGTCGGGTGAAAGCAAGGGCAGCTGATACCGGGGCCGGGCGGCACTGCGCTGCGAGCCGGGTGGGACTATTTTTGCTCCCTCAACCTTCCCCTGCACCTGCGGCCGCGCCCGAAAATTGTCCGCCAGTTGTTGGTCCGCCGTCACCAGCAGCGGACCGACGCCCCGGCCCAGCGCACTGCCGGCGTTCAATAGCGCGTAGGTCTCGGTAAGGTGACCGAAGGCATGGTAGCTCAGCTTGGTGACGTCGAGCTTACCGGTGAAAGCGAGCCGGTTGAGCTCCTCCACGTCGCCCAGCCGAACGTCGAACTGGAGGCCTTCCGTATCGATGCGGCCGTGGACGAGGGCATCGAAAATAAAGGTGTCGTTGGGGCAGGGAGAGAAACCGAGAGAGAGCCGCATTTAGATGATTGATATCGGATTGATGGGTTTAGCGCCGGGTGTATTAACGGCTCCGGCGGCAAGCGGTTGCAATGCGCCGGGAATATCCGATCTTTGCGGCCAACCCCGCAATTTATGAATTTCCAGGTTTTATTCGAAGACAACCACCTCATTGCCATCAACAAGCCCGCCGGCGTGCTCAGTCAGGGCGACGATACCGGCGATGATACCGTTATGGACTGGGCCAAAAGCTACATCAAGCACCGGTACAACAAACCCGGCGACGTATACCTGGGCCAGATCCACCGCCTCGACCGGCCGGTGAGTGGCGTCATCTTGTTCGCCCGCACGAGCAAGGCCCTGACGCGGATGAACGACCTGTTCCGCGACCGCAAGGTTACCAAGACTTACTGGGCCGTCACGACCGACCAGCCCAACCCGATCGAGGGAAAATTGCAGGGGTACATTTATAAAGACACGGAAAAAAACCGGAGTAAGATCGTTCCCAAAGCCGACTCGAACCGTCACAAAGGCGCGAAAATGGCAAAGCTGACCTATAAACTGATGGGCCGCGTCGGTACCAACGTGCTGCTCAACATTAAGCTCGATACCGGCCGACCGCACCAGATCCGCGTACAACTCGCCGACCAGCTGAAAACGCCGATCCGGGGCGACGTGAAGTACGGCTCGCGCCACCGCAACGAGGATACCAACATCAATCTGCACGCCCGCTCCCTAGAGTTTTTGCACCCGGTGAAGAAGGAGCAGGTGAAGATCGTAGCGCAGGTGCCGCGGGAGGACCAGGTGTGGGGGCTGTTCCATGAGATGGAGGAATGGTAGAAAAGTGATATACGATACAAGATCAGCGATATTTGATGTGTGATTTGGCTGCCGCACGTCGGAGGCGTTGCGTAGCCGCTGCACTTGCCGGTTGTCCCGTTACTCATTTTCAGACGTCGAAATCCTGATGATAATAACCTTAGTTGCTTCTCGATGCCAGATTTCTTAAACTTAAGGCTGGATAAAATCCGTTTGGAGAATCGTTTCCGTGAGTTGCCGGGGACGGTGCAGGGGACAGACTTTTGGTCCAACGATTATTTGGGTTTGGCGCGGTCGCCGGTGCAGGGTAAGAATAAAGGAGCAGGGACTTTGCCCAACGACAAAAACGCTGAAGTACCGACGCCTTCAACCGGCGCCACCGGTTCGCGCCTGATCTCGGGCGATCACGCTGACTATCACGCTACGGAGCTAATGGTCGCCGCCTACCACGGCCATGAATCAGCCCTGGTGTACAATTCGGGCTATACCGCTAATTTGGGCTTGCTTTCCGCGATTTTGAAGCGGGGGGATGTGGTTCTATACGACGAGTTGGTGCATGCCAGTTGTCGGGATGGGCTGCGGCTGGGGTTTGCGCGGTCGGTTCGGTTTGCGCATTGTGGGGAAGGTCATTCGGACATTCGGACATGTCCGAATGACCTGGAGCAAACGCTCATTCGGACATGTCCGAATGTCGGAAAGACAGGCGGCGAAGTTTTCGTCCTCACCGAATCACGCTTCAGCATGGACGGCGATCAGGCTCCCCTCCGGCAAATGGCCGATCTTTGCGCCAGTCACGGAGCTCACCTGATCGTGGATGAAGCGCACTCCGTCGGCCTGGAGGGGCCGCGCGGAGCCGGTATGGTGGCGGAACTCGGCCTGCAGGATCAGGTCTTCGCCACCATCGTCACCTACGGCAAGGCTCTCGGAACCCACGGTGCGGCGGTGCTGGGCTCGGCGTCTTTACGTAATTACCTGATTAACACCTCGCGGCCTTTCATCTATACCACCGGCCCTTCGCCGGAGCAGTGGCGGTCAATTGCCGGTGCATATGCCCGGCTGAAATCGAAGCATGCCGAGCTGTACGCTCGCCTACTCGACGTAATTTCCTGCTTCAAAGATCAAACGGCAGCGGCTGATCTAAGCGCGTTCGTCCCCGATGTAGACGGTCCGATTCAGACGGTCAACTTTCCCGGCAACGAGGCGGTGATGGCGGCGGAGGCGGCCTGCCGCGAGGCTGGCTTGTTGGTGAAGGGTATTCGCTCGCCGACGGTGGCGGTTGGGGCGGAGCGGTTGCGGATTTGTCTTCACGGCTTTAATACTGCTAGGGAGGTGGAAGCTTTGGTAAGTTGTCTGGGGGAGGTTACTGGTTTTGAGTAGGGGAGGAAGTTGCTTGCGGAATTCGTAAATACCGACATACGCATATGTACGAGTAGCTTTAAATTTCAAAGCAATCGTACAGCCCATGATCAAAAATAACCCGACCAAAAATTGAATTTTCTTTCATCCACCTGACGGAGATAAATTGGTGTCCTGCTGCGTAAAAGCAAGGCTGTACCTTCGCGACCCAATGAAATTAAACATTCACGGATACGGCTCCATTTCCGCCGCCGGCCCCGACCCGGCAACCGCCCGGGCAACCCGTACGGCCGGCCGGCCGACCTGGTCGTTAGATGCGGTAACGGGTTTACCGGTGTACCGGGTAAACGGCGTGCCGCACGCCGGGGCAATCGCCGGTTTCGTTGCCGCTCATGCCCCCGACCGCGCCTCCGTACTCGCCCTTCACGCCGCCGAACAAGCGGTGGAACAGGCCGGCTGGCGGGGCAAAGACTTCTCCATCATCGTCGGCTGCTCGCGCGGGCCAACGGTAAGCTGGGAATCGGGCTACGACAGCTTTCTGAAAAACGACAAAGTAATTCCGCAGACTTCGCCGCGCACGACGCTGGGTGGAATCGGCTTCGCCCTGAGCAATTACTTCGGCACCTCCGCCCTCACCTCCAGCCTGAGCGTTACCTGCTCTTCCGGTATGCATGCCATTCTGCACGGCGTCGCCCTGCTGCGGGCGGGAATGGCCGAGCGCGTTCTGGTGGGCGGCGCGGAGGCTCCCCTGACGACCTTCACCCTCCGGCAATTGGAGGCACTGAGGATCTACGCGAGCGTCCCGGCCGCAGCCGCAGCCGCCTGCCGGCCGTTTGCCAAACCCGCGTCGGGGATGGCGGTAGGGGAGGGTGCCGGTTTTATGGCGCTGGCTACGGAGAAGGGGTCGACTGGTGGTACAAATGCACCAAAGACCACCCTGAAAGGGCTGTCCTTCACCCAGGAAACCCCGCCGACACCCACCGGTATAAGCCCCCGAGGTCAGGGGTTGCAAAAGACTATGCGAGAGTTGCTTAGACAGTATGGACGACCCAACGTTATCATTCCCCACGCCCCCGGTACCAAACGAGGAGACGCCGCCGAAGCCGCCGCCATTGAAGCCGTGTTCGGCGACCAACCGCCACCGGTAGCTTCCTACAAACCGTTCACCGGTCATACCTTCGGCGCCAGCGGACCGCTGGCCATCACTGCCGCTCTTTCCGCCATCGAGGCGGGCGAGATCAATTCCGCCCTGATCAATGCCACCGGCTTCGGTGGCAATGTGGTGAGCGTGTTGGTAACCTCCTGATCCGTTTAACTCTACGCCCCCTTCAACGCTAAGCCATCAATACCCCGATTCATAACTTTATGCCCGAAATAACTGCCCTCCCCGCCGGAAAGTAGCCGGGAAAAAGTTTGTTTATTACCGCGACAAACTTAACTCTTAGAAAGAGGCATCCAGTCACACCAGCCAACCCTATCCCTATGCGTTCGCAAGCCTTGCTCAATATCCTCCTCCTCTGCACCTGCGTCCGCGCCCAAACCACGGATACCCTGCCCCTGTACCTCGGTCCGCTCGCAACGGTAAGCGCCTACGGAGATGAAAATATTAGCCATTCAGCAGCACCGGTAGCCACGCTTGGTGGATCAGTACTGGAGCGCTACGACGAATCCTCCCTGCTCTCCGCCCTAAACCGCATCCCCGGTGTACGCTTCGAGGAGCGCGCCACGGCCAGCTACCGCATCGCCATCCGGGGAGCTTCCCTGCGCGCACCCTTCGGCGTGCGCAACACCCAGGTGTATTGGAACGGGATTCCCTACGGCGATCCGGGTGGCGACGTGCCGCTGAATTTCCTCGACGCGGTCAACATTGACCATGTTGAGGTAATTAAAGGCCCTTCCGGTGGTTTTTATGGCCCTGGGACTGCCGGCACGTTATTGCTCACAACGGGGTCGAAGGAAAATCTTCAGGGAGAATTCGGCAACAGTGCCGGTCTTACCGCCGGGTCTTACGGTTTTCTGCGCGGGGAACTGGCCGTCACAAAGGCAAACAATTCCGAAGGCTACAACCAGTTCCGGGTCGGTTACCAGCGTACCGACGGATATCGCGACCATAGTGCGATGGACCGTCTGACTTTACAGTATTCGTCAATCATCCAGGGCAACGAACGTGGCGAAGCCACCAAACTCCACGCCCTCTACACCAAACTGGACTACCAACTCCCCGGTGGCCTGAACCCCGAACAATACGCCGAAAACCCCCGCCAGGCCCGCCCCGGCAGCGCCGACAAGAATGCCTCCATCCACTACCACAACCTCCTCCTGGGCCTCACCAACACCAGGTACCTCGGCCGCTGGCAAGCCGAAACCGCGCTCTATACCACCGGCTTCTACTTTGATCATCCCTTCAACTTCGACTACAAACGCGAAGCCAACCTGGGCGCGGGCGGCCGCTTCTCCCTCCGCCGCCGCCTGCGCGACGATCTGACCCTGGCCTTCGGCGTGGAAAGCAAGCTCCAGTACCGCACCGGCCAGAACTTCACCAACCCCGAAGGTACCCGCCCCGGCGACCTCAACTTCAGCGACGAGATCTACAGCCGCGAGGGACTACTTTTCGGCCAACTGACCTATACCCCCGACGACTGGGATTTTCACCTCGGCCTCAGCAGCAGCCAACTGGATTACACGATCGACCGGACCTTTGCTGCCGACGGTAATACCGGCGAAACGGAATTTGGCGCCAATCGCCCGCTGTCCTTACGCCTTGCGGCCGGTCGTAGCTTTGACTTTGGCTACCTGTACCTTAGCCGTACCGATGGCTTTAGCCCACCTACGCTCGACGAATTTCGGACCAACGAAGGCAGCCTGAACGTCGACCTGGACCCTGAAATCGGCACTAATTATGAAATCGGCTACAGGGGCAATCCCGTTGGCAGGATTTATCCGGAGGTGAACATTTTTTACTTCGCGCTCGACGAGGCCATCACGAGTTTCACCGACGTACGCGGTACGCAGTTGTTTCGCAACGCCGGCCAGACCCGACAGCAGGGAGTGGAGGTAGCCGCTACCTTTCGGGCACTCAGTAGTACGGACCACCCGGTCAGCTTGTCGCTGTACGGCAGCTACACCTACTATAATTTCACCTACCGGAATTTTCAGCAGGATGACGAAGACTTCAGCGGTAACGACATTCCGGGAGCGGCACCGCACGTGGTGAATCTGGAACTTAGGCTGGCGCACCAAAATGGCCTCACTCTCGACCTCTTCCACAACTACACCGATGCCATCCCCCTCAACGACGCCAACGACGTTTTTGCCGACAGCTTCCACCTGCTGCGTGCGCGCCTCGGCTATACCATCAATGGCTGCAACGTTTTCATCACCGGTGTAAATTTGCTCGACCAGCGGATGAGTTTCGGCAACGACCTTAATCCGCGTTTCGGCAACCGCTATTTTCAGCCCGCGCCGGGCAGGAACTGGCAGGTAGGCATCAGGAAAAGCTGGTAGACGAGGTTTCTTGGCGCGAACGCAGGATACAAAGATTGATTTTGAAAAGCAATGCCGGTCCAACACCGCTCCTTCCGGAACCCGTCACTGCACCCGCGTCCCCGCCCTTAAAATTTCGTACCCATAGGAATGTACATTTTTCGCCCCCTAATCCAACCGAGTCGGTTGAGTCGTTAGAGCCGTCTTCCCCTTTCCCGGAGAAAGGAAGCGGGATGAAGTGACTTAGCAGCAATTCTCAGTTTAGCCTTATTTAGCTTTGAGGTACTGCGCTCAGGCTTTTAGGTCACCAATTCTATGCGCTTAGTCCCCCCTCTCCTCCGGAGAGGGGCCGGGGGTGAGGTTAATTGAAGCCAAATTGAGAACTGCTGGTGACTTAGGGACGACAGTATACCTTCCGATACGCTTTCCCCCCCCTTCACCCCGAAAAAAAACCACCTGATGAAAATCCGTACTTTCCCGTCATGAAAACCAGTCTCTTCGCCCTTTTCGGAGCCCTTCTCTTCTGTTGCCTTCCGGCCTGTAGCCCCAAAGCCGTGGTCACCAACGGTATCGACAACGTTACCGCCTACATCGGTTCCTATACCCGCGACGAAGGCTGGGTGAACGGCAGGTCCGAAGGCATCGCGCAGATCATCATCGACCCCGCCACCGGCAGGATCCTGTCCAAGCGCCCGATCGCCAGCATGATCAACCCCTCCTTCGTGATCGAATCCGCCGACGGCCGCTACCTCTACGCCGTCAGCGAAATGGCGCGCGAGGGCGAACCCTCCGGTTCCATCGTTACCTTCGACATCAAGGACGATTACCGTAAGCTGTCCGAACTCCCTACCGGTGGTAAAGCCTCCTGCCACGTGCAGGCCGACCGGACCGGCAAGATGCTGATGACGTGCAATTACGTTGGCGGCGTCGCTATGGCTTTCCTCCGGAACACCGACGGGACCCTGACCGAAACCGATAAATTCGTGGTGCCGAAAAATCTGGTTCCCGGTAAGCAGCCCCACCTGCACTCCGCCAAATTCTCTCCTTCCAACCGCATCGTAGCCCTGGCCGACCTCGGCCTCGACCGCGTCTGGCTCTTTCACCCCAACCCGAATACGGGCAAGATCGAGCCCCACGCCCAGGGCTTCGTTCCGCTTGCCCCCGGTGCCGGACCCCGCCACACCGAGTGGTCGGCTGATGGCCGGTTTCTCTACGTCATCAACGAACTAAACGGAACGGTCAATGTCCTCGGCTACGATGGCGCGGCGGACCGGTTCACCAACCTGCAAACCATCTCCACGCTTCCCGAAAAATTTTTCGGCAAAAACTCCTGCGCAGATATTCACCTGCACCCTAACGGCAAATTACTCTACGGCTCCAACCGGGGCCACAACAGCATCGTGAGCTACCGCGTAAACCAGGCAAACGGCAGGCTGTCCCTCATCGGTCATCAACCCACGGAGGGGGACTTCCCCCGCAACTTCGCCATCTCGCCCACCGGCAACTTCCTCTACGTTGCCAACCAAAACTCCGGCAACATCACCGTCCACGCCCTCAACCAGAAGAGCGGACAACTGACCTATCTCAACCAGCGCTTTGCCATCGCTACCCCCGTTTGCATTGAGTTCTGAGGCCGGCGGGTTAAGAGATGTCAGTCAGGAAAAAATCCTTCTAGTTTTGATTACCGGATTACTCCCAGCCCCGCCTCCTTCAGTGACCGTTCGTATTCCTCCACCTTTTCTTTCAAAGCCCGGTACTCGGCAGCTAAGGGTGCCCACTTGGCGTCCAGTTCCCTGAGTCTTGCCTTCATCGGCTCTGTCACGTTCGGTGTGTTTGTGTCCGCCTGCCCCTTCAGGAACAGGTAGTTGGCGGTCAGGCCGTTGGGGAAGTTGATCACGTCGTCGTAGGCCCGCGATTTACGCTGGATCAGTTGCTTCTCCCAGGCGTCCATCCGTTCCATCAGCTGCCGGCCGATTTCCTGCAGTTCTTTCCCTCGTTCCAGGTCCTCCAGGTCACCGGCGCGCCGCTTGATGTTCTCCTTGGTTTTGGCCATCTCGTTGACCGTACCGTGGATGGCGTTGATCTGTTCGCTGACGGTGCGCAGGAAGTCGCTTTGCGCGGCGTACTCGATGGGTCCGGCATTGATTTCAGGATGACCGAGGAGCTCAAAACTGGCTGTTTTGACCATTTCCTCGTCATCGGCCTGCGCCAGACGAAGTTCGTAGGTGCCGGGCACCACCCGTCGCCCGGCGTAGCTGCCTTCGATGTACGCTTCAGGGGCACCGGTCAGGCTGGCGTGGCGAAGGTTCCAAACGAAGCGATTGAGCCCCGCGCCGGCCGGTAGTACGGGGTCGGCGGAGGGGCCACCCGCGTAAGATTTGAAGGTGTTATCCTTTGCGGACGACAGCTTGCGGATGGTGTTCCCGTCGGCGTCGCTGATCTCGAGTACAACGCCTGCCTCTACTTCCGCCGCGGTCAGTTCGTAGTAGATCACCGCTCCGGAGGCGGGATTGACCCCGCTGGTGGGGGAGGCACCGGTCGATTTATTGCCGTTCATTCCGCCCCGGGCGCTAAGCCGGTAAACGTCGGCCGGGGTGTAGAGGCGAAAGGCGGCGTCCTGACCGGTGGTGTACTGGCGCAGCAGTTCCAGGTCGTCGTAGACCCAGAAGGAACGACCGGAGGTGGCGACGATCAAATCGCCCTGGTGAACGCGCAAATCAGTGACCGGCGTGACGGGAAGATTGCTTTGCAGGGGTGTCCACCGCTTACCGTCGTCGTAGCTGACGTAAACACCCGTCTCCGTACCGGCAAAGAGCAAGCCCTCTACTTCGGGATCGGCGCGGACGACGCGGGCGTAGCTGCCGGTGGGGATGCCGTTGTTGATGCGGTCCCAACTCTTTCCGTAGTTGCGGGTCACGAAGATCGCGGGACGCAGGTCGTTAAATTTGTAGCGGGTGGTGGCGATGTAGGCTGTGCCGGGGTCCCGGGGACTGATTTCGATGGCGTTGATCAGACATTCTTCGAAGCCGGCGGGGGTTACGTCGGTCCAGGTTTCGCCGCCATCGCGGGTGAGCTGCACGAGGCCGTCGTCGGAGCCGGCCCAGAGTTCGCCGGCGGCGTGCGGGGAGTCGGTGAGGTAGGCGAGGGTGCCGTAGTTTTCGCCGCCGGCCCCTTCGTTGGTGTAGGGCGCGCCGCCTTTGCCCTGTTTTGCGCGGTCGTTGCGGGTCAGGTCGGGGGATATTTCGGTCCAGCTTTTTCCCATGTCTTCAGTCATCAGCAGTTTGTTGCTGCCGTGGTAAAAAACGTTTTCAGCGTGATGATCGCGTAGAATCGGTGCGTTCCAGTTGAAGCGGTAAGTCATATCCCCGGCTTCTTCGGCGAGGTACTGGTTGGGGGCGGCCATGATGTTGCGGCTCTCCCCGGTTTTGCTGTCGAGCGCTTCGATGGTGCCCTGGTAGCTGCCGCCGAGCACGTAGCGGGGGTTATCGGGGTCGAAGGCCAGGAAGGCGCTTTCGCCGCCGGCGCTGGCGGTCCAGTTGTCGGCCGTGATGCTTCCACCGGAGACGTTGCGGTGGTCGATGCGGACCGAGCCGTAGTCTTGCTGACCGGCGTAGACGCGGTAGGGGAAGTGATTGTCGACGTTGATGCGGTAAAACTGGGAGGTGGGCATATTGGCCTGCGTACTCCACGTCTCGCCGCCGTTAAAACTGATGGCCGCCCCGCCGTCGTTGGCCAGCACGAGGTGGTTGCCGTCGGTGGGGTTGATCCAGAGGTGGTGGTGGTCGCCGTGGGTACCGCTCAGCTGCTTCCAGGTCTTGCCCCCGTCGATGCTCTTCAGGGCGGGTGCATTGAGGACGTAAACGGTGTTCTCGTTGGTGGGATCGGCGAATACTTCGATGTAGTACCAGGCGCGCTGTACCAGGCGGTGGTCTTTGCTTATCCGGCTCCACTTTGCACCTGCGTCCGCGCTTACGAAAAGTCCGCCCTGCTCCTTGTTGCTGTCGCTTTCCACCAGGGCGTACAGCTTGTCCGGATTGGAGGCGCAGACCGAAATACTCATTTTGCCGAGTTCGTTCGGCAGTCCTTCCTCGATCTTGTTCCAGGTCTTGCCCGCGTCGGTCGATTTGTACAGGCCGCTGCCGGGTCCGCCGCTGCGTATTTGCCAGGGCAACCGGCGGTGGTCCCACATGGCTGCGTAGAGGACGCGGGCATTGGAGGGGTCCATCACGAGGTGGCTGCAGCCCGAGTTCTCGTCGACGAACAGGACGTTTTTCCACGTCTCACCGCCGTCGGTGCTTTTATAAATACCGCGTTCTTTCGTAGCGCCGCTGTAGGCACCCTGCGCGGCGACGTACACGACGTCGCTGTCGTCAGGGTGCACAACGATGCCGGCGATCTGCCGCGTCAGTTCCAGGCCGAGGTGCGTCCACGTTTTGCCCGCGTCGGTGGATTTGTATACGCCGTCGCCGTGGCTACTCATCACGCCGCGCGGTGCGTGTTCCCCCATGCCGACGTAGATCACGTTTTTATCATTCGGCGCTACGGCGAGCGCGCCCACCGACCCGGTTTTGAAAAAGCCGTCGGAGATGTTGTGCCACCGCTGACCGGCATCGGTGGTCTTCCAGACGCCGCCGCCCGTACTGCCCATGTAGGCGGTCAGCGGATCGTCGGGCAGGCCCTGCGCCGCCACCGAGCGGCCTCCCCGAAACGGACCGATAGAGCGGTACTTGGCGGGGGCAAAGTAGGCGTCCGGTTCGGTCTGGGCGTAAGCGACACACGGAAGGAGGAGAAGGAACAGCAGCAGCTTTTTCATGTTGGTATGCGTTTGGGGGGTGGTAAAATACGGCTAATCAAGTTTTGGTGGCGCGGCCGCGGGTGCTGGGGAAGGTTTCAAGGCGGTATGGGACTACCAGTCGCTCGCCTGCCTCCCTGCTGCGACGGCCGAAGGTCTTCCACAGGAGTGGCCTCCAACTACGCTATCGCTGAAATAATTGTCTTGTCATAAGCTCCTGCCACTTCCGAAACATGAAGCACAAGTCTTTTGATCCCTTCTCAGGTAAAGCCAGGGTCACCGTCAAGGGTTTTATTTCTTTTGCGCTCAAAAGAAAGCCGCCGGCAGGCCTGTAAGCCGAGAAAAGGCAGTAAAGAGTAAAATTGATAATCAGCACCAAGAATTAGGAAAATTTAGACTGTTCTCATTTAAAAGAGGTAAGCGTTCTTTTAACGGGATTCGCCCGGTTCGAAACTTCCCGGGCCCAAAGCGATGTTGTAAATAAGCCATGGCCAAAAAACTACGCACCAAAGACCTCACTAAAGCCGGCTGGCCCAAACAAGCCGCCGGCCTCGCCGTGACTCTCCTGCAACGGGGGAAGTTCAAGCACCATCCCGCTGCCTGGCGCGAAGCCACCCTGAACGACATCCTGGCCCACCCCAACAGCTTCCTCGACGACGAAGACTGGCACGACATCGCCTACGCCCTCGGCGGGAGGCCCGCAGCGCCCGCAGCCGCCGTCCGCTACCCCGAGCCCCGCAAATCCCCCGGCAAATTCGCCATCTTCAAGAGTAAGGCCGGCATCGCCGAAAACGCCGTTCAGCAACTCTACGACGCGATGCGACTGCCCGTCGCCGCCGCCGGAGCCCTGATGCCCGACGCGCACCACGGCTACGGCCTTCCCATCGGTGGCGTACTGGCCACCGAAAATGCCGTGATTCCCTACGGGGTCGGTGTGGATATCGGCTGCCGGATGTGCCTCTCCGTCTACGATCTCCCCGGCAAACTGGCCGATGAAGACCAATCCCGCCTCGCCCGCATCCTGAGCGCCGAAACCGCCTTCGGTCTGCAAACCCATGACCGCCCCAACGACCACGCCGTCCTGGCCGACGAAGCTTTCACCTACCTCCCCACCGCCAGGGCCCTGCTCAGTAAGGCCGCCAGGCAACTCGGCTCCAGCGGCGGTGGAAACCACTTTGTCGAATTCGGCCAGGTGGTGCTGCCGGAAGACAACGCCTTCGGTCGTCGGGCCGGAAGCTACCTGGCCCTGCTGTCCCACTCCGGCTCGCGGGGCATGGGCGCTAAACTGGCCATGCACTACACCGACCTGGCCATGAAGGAATGCCGCCTGCCCAAAGCCCTGAAAAATCTCGCCTGGCTCGATCTCCGCAAGGACTCCGGGGCAGAGTACTGGGCCGCCATGACCCTGGCCGGCGATTACGCCGCCGCGTGCCACGACGACATCCACGCCCGCATCGGTAAAGCCCTCGGCGAGGCCGCCATCGTCCGCGTAGAGAACCACCACAACTTCGCCTGGAAGGATAAACTCCCCGACGGTCGGGAAGTCATCGTTCATCGTAAGGGGGCCACTCCCGCCGCCCGGGGCGAGCTCGGCATCATCCCCGGCTCCATGGCCGATTCCGGCTTCATCGTGCGGGGCCTCGGCAACGCCGCCTCGCTGAACTCGGCCAGCCACGGCGCCGGCCGCCGGCTTTCCCGCTCGCAGGCGAAGAACAGTATCACCAAATCATCGCTCAGCAAACTACTGAAAAAGCGCAACGTCCATCTGATCGGCGGCGGGCTCGACGAAGCACCGGAGGCTTACAAAGACATCCACGAGGTGATGGCGGGGCAGAAAGACCTGGTGGAGGTTTTGGGAGAGTTTATTCCGCGGGTTGTTCGTATGGCTTGATGGGGTCGTAGCGTAATTGCTTCTCAGCCTCTTCGGCGATGAAGGTTACATCTTCATATATTTCTGAGAATGGGAGACTAACGCCAATACTCCTAAGATCTAATACGGAACTCATACCTTCCAGATCGGAAATTTGAAAAAGAGAATGTTTGTCGTCCCGGTGATGAACCTCGGCACGAGGCCTGGTTTGGGCTAGAAAAATGATCTCTCGTATGCTGGGCATTTTACGGTATTGACGTGCTTTGAAGCCAAGATCGTAAGCAAAAGTCGATTTTGAGAGTACTTCAATCACGACTAAAGGGCTACGAGCAGCACTCATCAAAGCAGGGGACTCTTCTAATTCTCCGCAAAAAACAGTTCCGTCAGGATAGACAAATCTTGTTCCAACCCTCAGTTCAATTTTAAGTCCCGCACCGTATGGTCGACATCCTGCTCCGTTCGCTTTCAGTTTGCTGAAAAGATAACCCTGTACGTTACCGCAGATGGTTTCGTGCCGGAGGCTTCCTCCACTCATTTCGTAGAGGTAACCGTTGATGTAATCGTAGCGTGTCCGGTCTTCCTGCTCGAGAGAGAGATACTGATTTAGCGGGATATGATCGTATTTTGGAAGTGCCATAACGCGTAATTTTTTTAGAGGTGTCACACCACTGGAACGCGAATGCGATGTGAAGCCAGTTCGGGAACTACTTGTGGAGTAGTGCCAACGGGTAACCGAAAAATCTCTGAGTAGTACCAGTGATTAATGATCCAGGTGAGGTTCCGTGGGCTTCCCGTATTTCATCACCGGTTCGTAGAGTTTCCCGGGAATCGTAGGATCATTGACATTATCGTCAAATTCGGTATCCTCATAAATAAGACGCAGCGGTACACTTACGCCGATACTTTCTAAAGTAAGGGTGTCTTCCAAACTCAGTAAGTCTTGGTAAGTGAAAAGCGTAAACCTGTCTTTTCTGGAATAAAGTGAAACCGACGGCCTCATTTGCGCGATCAAAACGTATTCGCGAAGCGACGGCATTGCGCGATATTTTTCGCCTTTCTCACCCCGGTCATAGCCGAATGTGGACTTTGACAGCACCTCGATAACGATGACGGGATTTCTGGCCGCACCAGAAATATGGGTAGATTCCTCAAGGGGGTCACAGAAAACCGATCCGTCGGCGTAAACATAATGCAGCCCTTCGCGAAGTTCGATTTTTAAGCCTTGCGGGTAGGTTTTACATATCGATTTTTTTTGTCTTAGCTGCTCACGAATGCTGCCGTGTATGTTGTCGATAATTGATTCGTGTCTTATTGTACCACCACTCATCTGATACAACTGCCCCGCATGATATTCATACCGCTCACCGTCCTCCGCCTCGATGTCGAGGTAAGCGCCAAGCGGGATACTTACAAACTTGGGATAAGCCATGATGGGTGATTTGTTTAAAGATAGGGGAGATACTTTAAATAGTTTGTCGATCCGAGTTGGTATTAACAACTCGAAGAGCTTCACATCACAGGCCCGTGCTTTAGCTCGGTTGAGGCCCGCCACCATTACCGCCCCAACAACACCAAACGAGCATCATTAACCTCCACCCAGTACCCGTCCAAATCCTTGAAGTAGACCTGCCGCACCCCGTCCGGCCGGCCGTTGGATTCCATCGGCACGCCCTGCCAGCTGAAGAACTGTAAATTGATGTCGCGCAGGTGCCGCACGAAGTCATCGAACTTGTTTACGGCGATGGATAGGTGTACGCCCTTCTGCAGCCGTACCTCACTACGATCCGTCTCGATGACGTGCAGGGCCATGCCGTTGCCCAGGCTCAGCCAGCGGATGTTTTCTTTATTCGTTCCGTCTTTGACCTCGTTCAGGGCGAGTACTTTCTGATAGAAGGCAACGCTTGCGTCCACATCGTCGACGTTGATGGCGTAGTGGTCGAAGCTGGCGCCGAACCGACCCGTTTCGGTGCCGAAGATGGCGGCTTTCGGGGTGCAGGAGGTCAGAGCCATCAGGAGGAGGGGGAGAAAAAAGAGTGCGCGCATGCTTATTGGATTTGATCGTAAGGTATAATCTCAATTCCCCGGGGTACAACCCCTTGCCCTTATTTCAGCACAATAACCCGTACCTCCTTAGCCTTTAGGTCTAAACCGGTAAGGGGCACCTCCGTAACGTCCCGCGTCAGGTCATGCCCCCGCGTATACCCGCCGGTCATCTCGGAAAGCACGGAAAGGTCATCAAGCATAACGGCTTCATTGTTGCCGTTGAAGGCCACCATCACCGTCTCATCCCCCTGATGGCGAAAGTAGAAGTAAACGCCATTGCGGGGAACGAACTGCGTCATTTTACCGGCCGTCAGAGCTTTGCTACTTTTGCGGTAACCGGCCAGCCGCCTGACGAAACCGTGCAGCTCCACCTGCGTCTCGTCGCGCTGAGCGGCGTCAAACAGGTCGATTTCATCACCTTGCCAGCCGCCGGGGAAATCCACGCGGCCTCCTTCGCCAAATGCGCCTCCGGCGCCGGTCAGTCCTACTTCGGTGCCGTAATAGAGCATCGGGATGCCGCGCATCGTCAGCAGCAGGGCGAGAGTGCTTTTCAATTTCGGCAGGTCCTGGCCGAGGGTGGTGAATAAGCGGGCGATGTCGTGATTGTCGAGGAAGATAACGTTCTTAGCGGGGTTCTCGTAAAGGTAATCCTGGGCCAGGGTGTAATAAATGCGGTTTACCCCCTCCTTCCAACCGGGGTCTTGCCCCATGGCTTCGTGAATGGCGTAGTAGAGTTGAAAATCGGTCACGCCGGGCAGGTGCGAGTCGAAGTTTTGATGGATGCCCCGTCCGTCGGCAAACCAGGCCTGTACGCCGGGCCCGTTCACCCAGGTTTCTCCAAAAATGCCCAGGTGGGGGATTTCTTCCAGCAAGCGCCGGTTCCATTCGGCGGTAAATTCCGCGTCGGCGTACGCATAGGTGTCGATCCGAAAAGCGTCCTGCCCGCTCCACAGCGTCCACCAGAGGCTGTTCTGGATCAGGTAGTTGGCTACGTGTTCATTGCGTTGGTTCAGGTCGGGCATGTGCTTGTCGAACCAGCCGTCGGTCATCAGTTGGCGGTCGGTCATGCTGGCGTTAGGGTCCATCAGGGTGGGGGCGCGGTAGGTGGTTTTGGTGAACTCGGGCCACTGGTGTATCCAGTCGGTACCGGGCAGGTCGCGCATCAGGTAGTGCTGATCGCCAACGTGGTTGAAGATCACGTCCATGATCACTTTGATGCCTCTGTCGTGAGCTTTTTCCACCAATTCGCGGTACTTTTCGTTGGTGCCGAAGCGGCGGTCGATGCGGTAATGGTCGGTGACCGCGTAGCCATGGTAGCTGGCGTAGGGTTGGTTGTTTTCGAGTACGGGGTTGAGCCAAAGGGCCGTCACACCCAGGTCTTCCAGGTAACCGAGCCGGTCGATGACGCCCTGCAGGTCACCGCCGTGGCGAAAGAAAAATTTCCGGCGGTTCACCAGGGTGTCGTGGGTACCGGTGATCACGTCGTTGGTCACGTCACCGTTGGCGAACCGGTCGGGCATGATGAGGTAGATCAGGTCTTTGGCGCTGAGTTGTTCCCGTTGGTCCCAGTATTTGCGCGGATGGGGTGACAGCTCGTAAGGGATCGTTCGGACGAGTTTTTTTCCCGCCGGGCCGTGGTGGGTAAGGCGGAGCTGAAGCGGGCCGGGCTGTACTCCGGGGCCGACGTTCAGGCCCACGAACAGGTAGTTGGGGTTGGCGTCTTGCGTTACGTATTCGACCGTTACGCCGGGATAAGCGGTTGTCGCTTCCGTGTATTTTGCCACGCCTTTTTCGTGGATCAGCAGTTGTAGCCGGGGGTTCTCCATGCCCACCCACCAGTTGGGTGGCTCTATCCGGCCGGTAACGGATTCCGCACCCGTCGGCTGGCGGAGTACGTACTCCGATTCCGGTATGTTCAGCGCCCGTTGCTGCATGGGGTCGTCGTTGTAGATTTCGGGTTGTTGAGCGTAAAGGGCCGCCGTTGTCAGTACTAGTAAACTAAGCAAACAAACTTTCAGGTTAAACTTCATGACGGGGAATATAGGGGATTTACCTATAAAGCACGGATTGGATTTCCGGCACGCGCAAGTTCCTCCATTTCAACCTTTTCGTTACCTTTGGTCCACCCTGCTTAGCGTTATATGATCTATGTATACATCTTATTAGCCGGTGTTTCCGTCGTTGTTTTTGTCGTCGGCCTGCTCCATAATTTGTTCCTGATGAATAAGGGATTTAAGGAAGTTTCGGCGTTCGCCCTCCGGCACCAGACCACCGAACGTTACTGGCCGGACGTACTATCGATGCTCTCCGGGAAGGCCTTCTACAGCTCCGTCATTACCGGAATCATCGTCCTGGGGCACTTTGCCATTCTTTGGCCGCGGATACACCTGTTGGGCGGCGGCGGGTCTGCTGCCGGTGAACGCAAGGGAGGTATCCACAACGCAATAGGCGGCAGAACGAGCGAGGTGCAAGTCCCTTATCTTGCTCCTTAAAACTAATTCTTTGCACCGGCGTCCGCGCCCAAAAAGCCAATATGCGTATTCTGCTTCTCCTTTGTAGTTTGCTGTCCCTGCCCCTGACCGCTCAGTTTGAAACCGGCAGCCTCGACCTTGGCCGGGACACCATCCACTACCTGATCAATTTCCCCACTGGTTACGACCGGTACGACGAAAAGTATCCCCTCGTGCTTTTCCTGCACGGCGGCGGAGAATCGGGCAACGACCTCGAAAAGGTTAAACTCAACGGACTGCCCAGGCACATTGCCGCCGGTGACACTTTCCCCTTCATCACCCTGGCGCCGCAAAATAAGTACGTGCGTGGTTTTTGGGACCTGACCGCCCTGGCCCATTTGCTCAACGACATCGAAGCCACCCACCGAATCGATCCCGACCGTATTTACCTCACCGGCCTGAGCCGTGGTGGCCTGGGTGCCTGGCTGCTGGCCATGAACCATCCCGACCGCTTCGCCGCCCTGGCCCCGGTTTGCGGCGCCGTGCCCGCCAGCTACGATATCTGGATCCCGGAAAACCTCCCGATCTGGGTTTTTCACGGTGCCGACGACGGCCTGATTCATCCTTCGGAGTCTATCCGTATGGTTGAGAACCTGCGCCAAAAGAAAATGAAACCCATGCCCAAACTCACCATTTACGAGGGGGTGAATCACAACTCCTGGGAGCGCGCTTACGCTGATCCGGAACTCTACAAATGGCTGCTCGCCCAGCGCCGCCAACCCTCCGACGACCGATGAAACCCTTACTTATATTTCTTTTGATCGGATTGCTCTGCGCCTGCTCCGGCCAGCAGTCCTCCGTTGCCCTCAATTGGTACACCCGCATCGATCACGCCCCCGGCTGCGGAGACCGCAACGTCGCCCTGATCGCCGGTAAAGACACCCTGCTCTGTCCGCTCGATGAGGCCCTGTTTAACGGCGACTCGCTGGTGGTTCGATCGCAGGGGCAGTGCTACTTCTTTAGCTTGCGGGTGATCAACGATTATAAAAGTCTGGCGAATTTTGAAAAAATCGACTGCGGCGGCTTTAAAAATTTCATCACCCACCACGTCGGTGGATGGCCACACGACCCCGTCGATAAGCCCGAGGCCACAAAAATCTGATTGTATGCGGTACTGTCTCCTGCTGTTTGCTTACGTCCTTTTCGCCCTGGCGTTGAGTGCGCAGGAGCTGCCGCCGGTTTTGTCTTTCGAATCGGACGTTTACAAGGCCGGGAGCCAGAACTGGATGCTGGGGCAAGACGCCAACGACTTTATCTACGTAGCCAATAACGATGGCTTACTGGAATACAACGGCCGGCAGTGGACGCTTTATCCTTCACCGAACGAGAGCATCGTTCGCTCGGTAAAGGCCATCGGTGAGCGCATTTATACGGGGAGTTACACTGACTTTGGCTACTGGGTGCGAACCCTCACCGGGGAGCTTGAGTACCACTCACTGGGGGCCGGGGTGCGCAGCCGGATGATGACCGACGAGCACTTCTGGAACATCATCAGCCATGACGGCTTCGTTGTTTTTCAGTCGTTGCACCAGTTTTTTCTCTACGATCCCGTCACGGAGGATGTTGGGCTCATCACTCCGGTGACGGGAATCTTTAAATCGTTCATGATTGCCGACGAATTGTACTTTACCGACTCAAAAAAAGAGCTTTATCAGTTGGTTGGTGGTGCGATACTACCGGTAGCGACGACGACGGACATTGGTAACGTAGTTCACTTATGGAAGCAAGATCGGCAACTGCTGGCCCAGACCGAGACCAACGGCTGTTTTGTCCTGGACAGGGGCAGTTTTCGGGCCGACCGGCGGCATGGTTTTTTGTCCGGGAAAAGGGTTTACAGCGCCACGTCTCTACGGCGTGGCGGGCTTGTTTTCGGTACCATTTCCAACGGCATTTACATCGTCGATGAAAACGGTGACCTGGAGTATCATCTCGACCAGGTGCAAGGGCTGACGAATAATACAATCCTTACATTATTCGAAGACGCCCGGAGTAATTTGTGGGCGGGAACCGATAACGGAATCAGCTGCGTCAACCTCTATGCACCTTTTCGAAAGTTCACCGATAATACCGGCTTGCTTGGTACCGTTCATGCCGCGGCGGTTTTTGGAGATAATCTTTACCTGGGGACGAACCAGGGTTTGTTCGTACGAACCAGAGGGGCGGAAGCCGATTTTCGACTGGTGGAAAATACGCGGGGCCAGGTGTGGTCTTTATTCCCGCACGAAGGTCAGCTGTTTTGCGGCCATAATGCCGGTACCTTCCTGGTGGAGGACCGGCGGGTCCGCCAGGTTTCTGACATCGAGGGTACCTGGACTTTCGATGCCGTACCCGGCCGGCCGGATTTGTTGGTGCAGGGTAATTACCGTGGGCTATCGGTGATTGAAAAGAGGGGCGACGGCTGGCAACTGCGAAATACCATCGAGGGATTCGACTATTCCGCCCGCTTTTTTGCGCTTCGGCCCGGCCCGGAAGTATTCGTCAGTCATGAGTACCGGGGGGTCTACGGCCTGCGCCTCGATGCCGACCTGCGGCGGGTAACGGAGCAGCAGGCGTACCCGGTACCGACCAAGGGTAAAAATGCAGGACTGATCGCTTTTCAGGACAGTGTTTATTACCTCTCGCGCAGGGGAATGTTCGTACTGGAGAATTTTGAGGAGGGATTTCAACCGGCCGCAAATCTTAATGCGGTAATTGATTCTACGGATTATTCGTCGGGAAAGATGACGGTAACGGGCGAACGGTTGTGGTTTTTCACGAAGAACGCGCTGAGTTTTTTCAGCAAGAGTGCCCTTAAGGGCGGCCTTAAACGGCACACGATCCCGGTGCCGGCCGGTCTCATCAGCGTCAAGTCGGGTTACGAAAACATAGCCCCCAGCGGGATCGATTCTTTGCTCATCGGCACTTCGGACGGCTACCTCCTTATTGCCCTTTCTGCCGAGCCGATGCCCCGGCATAAACTCCATCTGACTCGCCTGACGGCCGAAGGAGGAGATCGCCCGGCACGAGCCGTTCCGCTCACCGATGACCTCAATTTACCTGCGGTGGAGAACAATCTTAATTTCTACTTTGCCGTGCCCATCTACAGCAAATACTTCACGCCCCGCTTTCAGTACCGCCTGCTCGGGTTTCATGATGCCTGGAGTGAATGGTCTCCGCGGTCCGGGGCACGTTTTGCCGGCTTGCCTTTTGGAGATTATATTCTTGAAGCGCGCTCAATGCTGGGGCAGCGTGCGGCGGAAGAAACGATATCTTTCGCGTTTACCGTCCGAAGGCCCTGGTACCTCAGTTACCCGGCCCTTGTTTTGTACTTACTGTTCGGGCTCGTATTAGCGTGGCTCTTGCACCGTTCTTATTCCGGCTACTATCACCGCAAGGAGAAACTGTGGCAGGCAGAGAATGAACGTAAACTTGCCGCCGAGCGGCGGGAGTCAGAACTGGCGCTGAGTAAGCTGAACAATGAACAGCTTCAGCAGGACATCTCCGCCAAAAGCAGGGAAATGGCACAGTCTACCATGAGCCTGGTGAAAAAAAACGAGCTGCTGCAACAAATCAAAGACAAATTGCTGGAAGGAAAAAACCCGGAGGACAACATCAGAAAGGTAATTCAGACCATCGATAAAAACATCGATGAGGCGGAAACCTGGAATCTTTTCAAAGACGCTTTCGAGAGTGCCGACCGCGACTTTTTTCGCAAGGTGAAGGAAAGACATCCGGGTTTGACTCCCAATGATTTGAAACTGTGTGCGTATTTGCGGCTTAATTTATCGTCTAAAGAGATAGCACCGATGCTCAATATTTCGGTTCGTAGCGTGGAGGTCAAACGCTACCGGCTGCGTAAAAAGATGAAATTGAAACACGAGGTAGGTTTGGCGGACTACATTCTAGCTTTATAGTCTGAAGGCTACCCATACACCACCACAACATTACCCATACGAAGTTCCATTACAGCAAGCATATGTCTGCTTTTTATTGCCGCCGTACCGCATTTTTGTTCGGGAATAATTATACTACTAACGGTTGCATGGTTTTTGTAGGGGTGAAAATGTATGACATCACTCTTGCCTGATTTAATTTTACGGCACGGTATAAATAACAGGGAGTTTTGTTTTTTACCATTGTTCTCGTGCCGTATGGCGCTCATGCTCCGTCAGCTTTGCGGGGGTACTGGATAAACCTTATAGTCGCATGCAAAAACAACTACTATTTTTTCTCCTGCTGCTTGGCTTCGGGCAGCTCGGGGCTCAGTCTTTTACCGTAAGCGGTACCGTAACGGATGCCGAATCGGGTGATCCGCTCATCGGGGCCACGGTTTTGATAAGCACCCGTGCAGCCACCAGTGGTACCGTTACTGATTTTGATGGCAGTTACACGCTAAGCGATGTTCCGGTGGGTGCGGAACTTACTTTTTCCTACACCGGTTACTCAAGCCTTTCCCGGACGGTCACCGATGAAAGCCCGCTTAACGTAGCCATGGCCGGCGACGTACAGGCGCTGGAAGAAGTTGTTGTTATTGGCTACGGTACGCAGCAAAAACGCAACGTTACCGGTTCGGTAGCTACCGTTGATTCGGAGACGATTGACCAGCTTAAGCCCGTGAAAATCGAGCAGGCACTGCAGGGTACTGTTGCCGGCGTTAACGTAACCACCCAGTCTGGAGCTCCCGGTGCCGGGCTTAACATTCGTATCCGTGGTGTTTCCACCAACGGGCAAAACGCCCCGCTGGTCATAATTGACGGCTATCAGGGTGACCTGAGCACGATCAACCCTACCGACATCGAGACCATCACGGTACTCAAAGACGCGCAGGCCGCCGTATACGGTACGGTTGGCGCCAACGGAGTGGTCCTGATCACGACCAAAACCGGTGCTAAGAACAAACCGGCGCGCCTCAACTACAATACTTACTTCGGTACCCAGGAAACCACCCGGAAACTCGACTTACTTAATGCTACTGAATACGGCTTATTGCTCAACGAGCGCTACGCCGGTGGCGGTCAGGCTTTGCCCTTTCCCGATGCAACCAGCCTGGGGCGAGGTACCGACTGGCAGGACCAGGTATTCGATACCGCTCCAATCGTCAGCCACGATGTCAGCGTCTCCGGCGGTAGCGACAAAATCACCTATGCCGTCAGTGCTTCCCACCTCGTGCAGGAGGGCATCATTGGCCGGGAGAAATCGAACTATACCCGCAACACGGCCCGCCTCTCCCTCGGCGTCGACCTCAGCGACCAGGTAAAACTGACCACCAACGTCATTTTCACCAACATCGACCGCGATGCGTTAGCGGAGAATGGCCTCGGCGCGGTACTCTTCAATGCCCTCAACGCACCACCAACCTTGCCCGTTCTCGGGGACAACGAGGAATTCAGCCTCGTGCCCAACACCCCCGGCCTCGGTATTGAAGTGATCAATCCCGTCGCCCAGATCGCCAATACGTTCAACGATTACGACCTGAACAAGCTCAACGGCCAGTTCAGTCTCGACTACAAACCCGTAGCCGTAAGGGGCTTGACCATGACCGGCCGGGTAGGTTTCAACACTTCTAACAGTGAGAGCCGGAACTTCAATAAGCTGATCAATTACGGTGGCAAAGTTTTTGACGTCAACCGCAGCAGCGTAAACCAAAACGGGATCAACGATAATAATTACTCGCTTGATCTTTTTGGTACGTACAAAAGATCACCCGGAGAGCACCACAACCTGACCGCAACGATGGGTACAACGCTTTTTCGTGAAATCGGAAACGGCCTGTTCGCTACCGGCTTCGACGTACCCAATAACGACTGGGAATTCGCAGATATCTCCCTCGCTACCGGAACCAGCCCCGAGGGGGTCCGCGACGTGGGCTCTTACAGCTACGATGAGCGCCGTCTGTCCTACTTCGGTCGGGTGCAGTACGACTATAAAGAGCGGTACTTCGTAACGGCCATGTTGCGCCGGGATGCCTCCACGAAGTTCGGCCCCGAAAATCGCTCGGCGCTCTTTCCTTCCTTTACGGCTGGCTGGATCGCATCCGATGAAGACTTCTTTGGCGATGCCGGTCCGGTCGACTTGCTCAAGCTGCGCATCAGCTATGGTATTCTGGGCAACGACCAGATCATCAACAACGGCTACATCGGCACCCTGAGCGGAGAAGGTGCTTACGTATTCGACGGTGCCCTGGTAACGGGTACCGCGATCGGTGCCCTGCCCAATCCTTCTTTGCAGTGGGAGGAAGCAAAGAAGTTCAACGCCGGTTTTGATCTGGGCCTGCTCGATTATAAACTGAACATCACGGCGGACTACTTCGTCAATACCCGCGATAACCTGCTGATCTCCAACATCCCCGTCTCGGGCATCGTCGGCACGTCGGCCCCGGGTGGTGCTTCCCCCACGGTCAATGCCGGTGCGGTGCGCAATCAGGGATTGGAACTGGCCATTAGTTTTCAGCAGCGATTCAATAATAACCTCAAGCTTGATCTAAGCTACAACATCACCACTCTGGACAACGAGGTGCTGGAAGTAAACAACGGTACCGGCTTCATCGAAGGCGGGGCATTCGGCGTGGGCCAACTCGCGCCCTCGCGTATGGAAGTGGGCCGGCCGATCGGTTACTTTTATGGTTACCAGACCAACGGAGTATTTCAAAGCGCCGCTGAGATTGAAGGGGCTGCTTCCCAAATTGCTCTCGGTGCGGAGGCCCAGCCGGGCGATCTGCGCTTCGTGGACGTAAACGGAGACGGCGTCATCGACCCCACTGATCGTACCTACCTCGGCGACCCGATCGCCGATCTCACCATGGGCTTTAACGCCCGGGTGGAGTACAAGCGCTTCGACTTTACGGCCTACGCTTTTGCTTCCCTGGGCGGAGACATCGTCCGCAATTACGAGCGGGACCTCTCCGACGTGAACCGCCTTGACTACTATCTGAGTCGCTGGACCGGCCCAGGCACCAGCAACGAGGTGCCCCGCGTAACCACTTCCGCCACCGCCAACAGCGTGTTCTCCGACTTCTTCGTCGAGGATGCCTCTTTCCTCCGTCTCCAGAACGTGCAGCTCGGCTACACTTTACCCTTCAGAATGGGTAACCGCAAACCCTCCAGCCTGCGCCTTTACGTCAGCGGAAACAACCTGCTTACGCTGACCGACTACCGGGGCTATGATCCCGGCGCTTCCAGTGGTGCGCCCATCGGTGACGGTATCGACTACGGTTTTTATCCCATCTCCCGCATTCTGCTCTTCGGAGCCAACCTCAGCCTCTAGCAACCGACACCTGACGACGGACAACAGAAAAGAAATCATGCAACTCAACTTCAATAAGAACCTCTTGCTTACCGGCCTGCTGCTCCTGCTGGGAACGACGGCCTGTAACGACGACTTCATCGACCGTAGCCCGGTCTATTCGATCGACTCCGAAAACTATTTTAACGCGGAGGCTGATTACAGCAATGCGCTGATTGCGGCCTACGATCTCCTGCAGGCGAGCTACCTCAACGTAATGTTGGGAGAGATCGCATCCAACAACACCCTGGCTGGTGGTGAAAGCGCTACCGACGTGATCGGTATTCAGCAGATCGACGACATGATCCACACCCCCGTTAACGCTCAGTTAAAAGCCATCTGGGACTGGATGTTCGCCGGCGTAAACCGGGCCGCTTACCTGCTCGAGTTTAAGGACAAAACGGACTTTGAGGGCAAAGCGCAGATCATTGCCGAGGCGCGTTTTCTGCGGGCTTATTACAACTTTGAATTGCTGAAGTGGTTCGGCCCTATTCCATTGAAAGGTGATGAACGCTTCGCGCTTGGCGACGAGACGACCCTGCCGCGCTCGCCCCGCAGTGAGGTTTTCGCGTCGATCGAAGCGGACCTGATGTCGGCCATTCCCGATTTAGCGGTTACCGCGCCGCAAGTCGGACGTGTAACCAAAGGAGCGGCACGGGCGCTACTGGGCAAGGCCTATGTATTTCAGGAAAAATACAGCGAAGCGGCAGCCGTTCTGGAAGCGGTGATCAGCTCCGGTGCTTTTGAGCTCAGCAATGACTTTGCCGGCATCTTTGAACTGACCGGAGAAAATGGCACCGGAGCCGTTTTTGAAGTGCAGTATACGGATGCGGAAGGCGCGGGATTCGGTTGCTTGCAGTGCAGTGAAGGCAACGTTGCGGTCGGGTTCAACGGTATTCGTAACCATACCGGCCCGGTTTATGACAGTGGCTTCAGTTTCAACGTGCCGACCGGCGAAGCTTTCGAAGCTTTCGAGATTGGTGACCGTCGCCGCGACGTGGCGATTCTCGACATTGACGCCTGGGCGGAGGAAACCGGTGCCAGTTTTGGTATCGGGAACGAACACACCGGTTACTACAACCATAAGTATATAGCCCGTAAGGGAGACGCCAATATTGGTGATCAGAACCTTACGAACCCCAACAATTACCGCGCTATTCGCTACGCCGACGTGTTGCTGCTGGCCGCCGAGGCCCTCAACGCAACGGGCGATGATGAGACGGCACGTGGGTACCTCAACCAGGTGCGTCGGCGTGCTTTTGGCGACGAGGACCACGACATCAACGCCGGAGGAGACGCCCTGCGCGACTTCATTTTGCGTGAGCGCCGATTGGAACTGATGGGGGAGGGGCACCACTTTTTCGACCTGGTTCGTACGGGCGGGGCCGCAGGTGCAATTGAAGGTTTTGAAGCAGAGAAACACGACTTGTTTCCGCTTCCCTTCGAGGAAATCCAGTTCTCTGACGGTAACTGGGCCCAGAACCCCGGTTACTGATGAACGTTCGTCGGACTGTATACCCAGGGTGAAGCTTTCAAGCTAAGCAGCGTAAGCTCTGATTTGTCCGCCGGTATTTTGTTTTGCATTATCGATCGCCGAGTCAAATCACGAGGGTCGCCTTTAGCGTGCAAGTTCTCAAATCAATAAGAAAATGAAACTATCAAAGTATATACTCCTTCTTTTTCTCCCGTTATTCTTCGCGGCCTGTGAAGACGAGGATGTACTCCCGGTGCTGGAGGATGTCGAGGCACCGGAGGAGCTGTCGATCAAGGTCGTTATGGATGCCGAGAACCCGGGCCTGGCAACGGTCATTCCCGGCGGCCGGGGTGTAACCCTTTTTACCGTGGATTACGGTGACGGGAGTGATACCGAAGACCTCAGGATCGGTGATGCCGGTGTGCACCAGTACGTTGAGGGCAATTATACCGTCGGGTTAACGGCCACGGGCATCAACGGTATGACGGCTACGCTTAGTGAGCAGATCACGGTGGCCGCCGTTCCCCCTTCCAACCTGTCGGTAAATATTTCTCCAACGGCCGGCAACCCTTTGTCGATCAACGTTTCGGCGGCGGCCGATAACGCTTCCGGCTTCGTGGTTTACTTCGGCGAAACAGTCGATGAGGTCGCTACTCCTCTCCCTTCGGGAGTGACGATTTCTTACACTTATACCACCCCCGGTAATTACGCGGTACGGGTAGTTGCCCTGAGCCAAGGCATGGAAACCAGCCTGGAATACACCGAGACCGTTACCATTACCGATGGCAGTACGGCGGTGGTTTTCCCCCTCGACTTCGAGAACACCAGTACTACATATACCTGGGAAGGTTTTGGCGGAGTTTCCGCCAGTATCATCGACAACCCCGATGCTAGCGGAGAAAATACCAGCGCCCGCGTAGCCCGGCTGAGTAAGTCTTCCGGCTCCGAAGTATGGGCCGGTGCCTTCATCAACCTCGACGCGCCGGTGGATTTCTCGTCTTCCGATAAAGCGTTCCTCAACGTATGGTCGCCCCGTGCCGGTATCCCCGTTATTTTGAAAATCGAAACGGCCAATGATGCCGATGTCTTCGTGGAGGCAACAACCAGTACTTCCACGGCCAACGCCTGGGAGTTAGTGGAATTCGACTTCAGCGCCGCGGGAGATCTGACCATTGACTACCGGAAAGTCGTTATCTTTTTTGACTTCGGTACGGCCGGAATGGGCGAAGATTTTTTCTTTGATGACCTCAGTCTTGACGGAACCACCGGTGGCGACGGAGGTGGCGGCAACGACGGGGCCGTCGATCTGCCCCTCGATTTTCAGGATGCCGAGGCCAACTACGCTTTTACCGGATTTGGCGGCGCCGAGGCCGTGGTAGTCGATAACCCGGACGCCAGTGGGATTAATACCAGCAGCCGCGTGGCCGCGCTGACCAAAAACGCCGGAGAAGTCTGGGCGGGGGTCTTCATCGACCTCGACGACGACATCGATTTTAGCGGCGGCCAGGCCGTACGGCTCAAGGTCTGGTCGCCCACGCCAGACGCGCCCGTCACCCTGAAGATTGAAAACCCGGATAATGCCGATGACAACGTCGAGATGACCCTGAACACCACGACGACCAACGCCTGGGAAGAACTTGAATTCGACCTGAGTGGTATCGAGGCGTTCACCGGTATGCGTAGAATTGTTCTTTTCGCCAATTTCGGCACCAACGGAACCGGAGAAGTCTACTACTTCGATGACCTCAGCCTTGACGGAATGGTTGGTGGCGGCGACGGTGGCGGCGGTGGAGCCATCGAGCTTCCCCTCGAATTCGAGGACCCTGACGTGACCTATGTCTTTACGGGTTTTGGCGGAGCTTCCGGCGAGGTGATTGATAACCCCGATGCCGGCGGCATTAATACCAGCGGGCGTGTGGCCGCGCTGACCAAAAACGCCGGGGAAGTCTGGGCGGGGGTCTTCATCGACCTCGACAATGACATTGACTTTAGTGGCGGCCAGGCCGTACGGCTCAAGGTATGGTCGCCCACGCCCGACGCGCCCATCACCCTGAAGATCGAAAACCCGGATAATGCCGATGACAACGTTGAGATGACCCTGAACACCACTACGACCAACGCCTGGGAAGAACTCGAATTCGACCTGAGTGGCATTGAAGCATTCACCGGTTTGCGTAGAATTGTTCTTTTCGCCAACTTCGGTACCAACGGCTCGGGTGAAATTTACTACTTCGACGACATCCGGCAAAACTAAGCGCTTACCGGGAAATCCGCTACCGACCCGCGAGCGACATTTCTTGCGTCTGACTGTTGTCGGGAAAGGAAAGTAAGCAAACTAAAATTAACTCATTTTCCGGTTTCAATCAATCTCACAATTGCCTGCTCGCGGCCGGGAACGAATCACTACCAAGAGCCCTCCAAGCGGCAGAGGTGTATCGCCCCGCTTGCTCCTCACCACCTTTCTCCGCACCCGCGGCCCCGCCCACGAATACAGTAATAAATCAACCATCATGAAACAGTTCCTTCTTCTTGCCAGTCTGGCCCTGTTCCTCTTCACCTGTGAAAGCGAGGACTATGCTTTTGGGGATCTTACCGCCCCGACCAACCTGAACCTGGAAACGACCCTTATCGGGCAATCCGACGAACTCCCCAACGGTGACGGCAGCGGTCAGGTGATTTTCGTGGCTACGGCGGACGACGCCATAACATATAAATTCATTTTTAGCGACGGAAGTGAGGAGGTAGCCCCGACCGGTCGGTTGACGAAGCGCTTCAACCAGGTGGGAATAAATACATACGACGTGACCGTGGTTGCTTCCGGGACGGCCGGGATCGGCACTACGCTGACCAGTGAAGTAACCGTAGAGAGTACATTCAGTGATCCTGATGTCGTCCGGTTTTTAGCCGGCAACGACAGCAAAACCTGGTATTGGGCCGCCAACGAGCCCGGTCATCTGGGCGTAGGCCAGAACGATGACGACGCCGCCCTGAACTACTTTGCCAATTATTATCAGGCCGCGCCCTTCGAAAAAGACGGTGCCGATGAGAGCCTTTGCCTTTACCAGGACGAACTGGTTTTCAGCCGGAGTGGAGACAACCTCTTCTACCAACTGAACAACTTCGGCCAGACTTACTTCAATTTTGGCTACCAGGATGTGGCCGGCGGCAGCGCCGGTTTTGACTTCTGCTACGACTACGCTACGAACGCCGACGTCCAGCGGGTGCTGCTGGCCCCCTCCGGCAGTTTTGTGGTTAATAACGACATTCCCGGTCAGACGCGGGGAACCGATCTCGTGTTTTCCGACGGTGGCTTCATGAGTTACTACATCGGGGCAACTACTTATGAAATCATTTCCCTGACCGAGAACCGGATGGCCGTTCGCGCCGTGATGGGTAACAACGAGGCCCTGGCCTGGTACCACATCTTTACCTCCACCAAGCCGGTACAGGGCGGCGGTGATGAAACCGACTATGACAACCTGGTCTGGTCCGACGAGTTCAATACCGACGGAGCACCCGACCCCGCCAACTGGGGCTACAACATCGGCCGGGGCAACAACGGCTGGGGCAACGGTGAAGCCCAGACCTACACCGACCGCCCGGAAAACGTAGTGGTGGAAGACGGTAAACTGAAGATCACCCTGCGCAAAGAAGCGTTTGGCGGAGCCGATTATACCTCTGCCCGCCTGGTAACCGAAAACAAGTACGAATTTACCTACGGTCGCATCGACATAAGCGCAAAGCTGCCCTCGGGCGGCGGCACCTGGCCCGCGCTCTGGATGCTGGGCGAAGATTACGCTACCAACACCTGGCCTGCCTGTGGCGAGATCGATATCATGGAGCACGTGGGAAACCAGCAGGACAAACTGTTCTCTACCCTGCACTTTCCGGGCAACTCCGGAGGAAACGGGGTCAGTGAGGAAACGGACGTGCCCGGTATCTCCACCGAATTTCATAAATTTTCGGCCGTTTGGTCTCCATCATCCATTCGTTTTTTCGTAGATGATGAACTGTACCATACTTTTTCCAACGACGCCACGCTTCCCTTCAACAGCGACTTCTTCCTTATTTTCAACATCGCCATGGGCGGTAATTTCGGGGGCGACATCGATGCGGCTTTCCAGGAGTCATCCATGGAGGTAGACTACGTTCGGGTGTACCAGTAAGGGCCACTGGCCCTCTGCCTTTAGAAAATCCATGACGGGGGAATGATCTTCCGGGGCAGGCGGGGGCAGCAGTATCGAGCATACAGCAGTAACACCCGGTAACCTTAGTGTTCAACGCTGACCTTCGGGGGGCAGTGCCGTGTAGTCCTGCCTGAGAATTATTTTTTCGCTTTTTAAATTTAAACTCTTATACCATGAGATTATTTACTACCATTTTATCTCTGCTGCTCTTGACCTTTACGGTTACGGCGCAGACTACGATCCTCGACTTCGAGGGGACTGCACCCACGCTGAATGACTTTAACGGGTCCGTTTCCACCATCATCGATAATCCGGACGCGACGGAACCGAACACCAGTACCCAAGTGTTACGAAACGTGGTTCCCGCCGGTGCCGCATTTGCCGGTGTGAACATCCCGCAGTCGATTGACTTCGCCGACGGGAAGTTTTTCACTCTACAAGTTTGGTCCTCGGTGCCTAATGCTCCCGTGCTGCTCAAATTAGAGGGCGGTACCGATCCCGCTACCGTTGAGCGTGCCGTCAGTTTTAGCGGTGCGGCCAACAGCTGGCAGGAACTGACCTTCGGTTTTACGGAGGAAGTGGACCAGCGTTTTACCTCCGTTACCGTGTTCATGAACTTTAACGTCATCGGTACCGAAGAGCTGACTTTTTACTGGGACAACCTGGCTCAGGACGTTACCGGTACCGTCTCTATCGCCGGGCCGGATACCGCCGCCCCGACGCCAACGCGGGATGCAGCTGACGTTATCTCTCTCTTTAGCGATGCGTACGCTAACGTTGTCGTGGATACCTTCCGGGCCGACTTCGGTGATGCCATCCAAACGGATACCCTCCTCGATGGTAACGCTACACTGCTTTACCGAAACCTCAGCTTTACGGGCATTGAAACCCTGGGGGATAACGCAATAGATCTGGCTGCAGCGGGGATGACCCATTTGCACCTGGACTTCTGGTCGGCGAACAGTACTGCTTTCGGAATTAAGCTCGTTGACTTCGGTGGCGACGGTTTCGGCAACGATAACGATACGGAATTCGAAATTCAGCGCAACCTGCCTCAGCTCCAGTGGGCAAGCCTAGATTACCCGCTTTCAGCCTTTACCGGTATGAATCAGGACGACATCAGCCAGCTGATCATCTCCAGCGCACCGGGCGGGTCGAGTGACGTCTACCTCGATAATATTTATTTCTACGCCGGAGAGCTCCTGGGCACCCAGATGAACCTGCCGGTAACCTTTGAAGAGGAAGGCGTTGATTACGGTGTACGGGATTTCGGGGGAGCGGTCTCCGCGATTGTAGCCGATCCGGAAGATGCAGGCAATACGGTAGTGGAGACGACCAAGACCGCCGGTGCCGCAACTTTTGCCGGAACTACCCTGACTTCCACATCGGATGGCCCCGTTGGCTTCTCCAGCCCAATTCCGCTTGCCGCGGGTGCCAGTACGATGTCGATGCGGGTATGGTCTCCAACCGCCGGTACTCCGGTAATGATCAAGGTGGAGAATAAAAACGACCCAACCATAAGCGTGGAAACCCTGGCCAACACCACCGTAGCCGGAGCCTGGGAAACCCTGACCTTCGACTTCAGCATGGAACGTACCGGTACCGCCGCCGTCGACTACGCGTCCGTTTACGACTTGGCGAGCGTCTTCTTCGACTTCGATACCTCACCAGCGGCGGATGCGACTTACTACTGGGACGATGTCGTCTTCAACGGCGTCACCGGTGAAGGCGACGCTCAGATGGACCTTCCCGTAAACTTTGAGGAGACCGGTATCGACTATGGCCTTGCCGACTTCGGTGGTAATGAGTCCATGATCGTTGCTGATCCCGAAGATGAATCCAATACGGTAGCTCAGTCTACCAAAACCGTTGGCGCAATGACCTGGGGCGGTACCACGCTTACTTCTACGTCAGGTGGCCCTAAGGGTTTCGTCTCCGCCATTCCCTTTACCCCCGAGGCAAGCACTATGTCGGTTCGCATTTGGTCGCCTACCGCTGGCACACCGATTCTCCTGAAAGCGGAGAACGCAGATGACGGTACGATCAGCGTGGAAACACTGACCAGTACCACCGTTGCCGGAGCCTGGGAAGTTTTGACTTTTGATTTTACCAACGAAGCGGCCGGTACGGCCGCGATCAACTATGAATCGGTATACAATACGGTTTCCATCTTCTTCAACTTCGGTACATCGCCTACCGAAGCGGCAACCTACTACTGGGACGATATCGTCTTCGGAACGACCGTTGGGACCGACACGCCCGTACTTGGTTTGCTGGAAGTATTCCCCAACCCGGTAAACGAACGGGTAACCATCAGCGCGCCGGCGCGGATAACGGACCTCATCCTGTACGACGTTAACGGCAGAATAGTTGGCCGTCAGCAACCCGAAGCGCTGAGTGCCGATCTTGACATGAGTGGCCTGAAGCCCGGCTTCTACGTCGCCTTGGCGAATACCGTCGATGGTGCTATGACCGTTAAGCTGCTCAAGGAATAAGCGTACCCCGTATTCTTTGCGACAGGTCTCTTACCCTACCGTAAAAGCCCCCGCCATGAGGAATCATGGTGGGGGCTTTATTGTCCGGCCGGTCCGCGTTGTTGTCATTTTTGCCCCCGACCCGGACGGCTATGCCCTTCTGGTCTTCTACAAACTTTCCGTAAAATATCGTTTTCCATCGAGTAGTATCTGGGTAGCCGTACCTTCTTTCGTGCTTAGTGTATACTGGCTGATGGAACCATCATTGTAGGTAAGCTGTAGCTGAATGGCCTGACCATCTCCCAAAATTTTCCACTTTCCCCCATCTTCACTTTGGCTTGCGGTGTAAAAATCCGAAGTGTAGTCTCTACTGCTGTAGGAAGATTGGTCTCCGTAAATGAACCGCCCGTTTTCGTACAGGAGTAAAGTTGTTTTTTCGGTCATATTACTGGTGGTATTAAGATAGGTCAGCTTCTTATTGCTCAATCCCGTTCTCCAGGCTTTGGCCGGATCACTTTCAATCGGGAGATAAAGGGAGACGGAGTTGGCGATCGATCTGGCTAAAACCAGATACGAATCATCGAATTTGTCGGGGGATGTAATCACCATAATCGATACCCCTCCGCCGTGTGGAGAAAACAGAGAGATCATTGCCGCCTTAATTGCACTACCTTCGGCCCAGCCCGTAAAGGTTCCGATGATCCCGTTTGTAGAAAAGTTGTCTATACTCCCTTCGGGAAAGAGCAGCATACCCTCCTCCTCGATACCGTTTGCCTGCGTGTAAGCCCTAATCGCTTCTTTACTATCATGAGCGTGCGGATAAACCGCAATTAAGCCCGGTAGGGTATTGGAACCAAAAAGATGGCTTCCGTTCTGAACATCCTGATGAATCCACCCGTCGGGCGATTTAAAACTGTAGCCATATGACTTAGTGTCGATCGTAGTCATTGATTGACTTATCAACATGGCCGGCAACAAATGAAGAAGCAGTAAAAAAGGAAGAACGGATAAGTAGTCTTTCATGCTTACGTATTTTATCCAGGGCAAACGCATTAAATCGAATCAGTAGCTTCGACAAGGATCAGCCACCGGTCAAAAGATGATAAGCCGCTTTTACAAACCTCAGTAAAGGGATATTAAAAACGGCACTACCGAGATAATCCGCAGCTGAGCCCGCGAAGTGCCGAGCTTATCGAAGCATCGAAGGGGCTAAAACACATTCGCTGTATTCTGTACGTTTGCCCAGTATATTATTCTACTGACGAAGCGTATCACGGTAGCTACTCTTAATGGCTAAACAGCCAATAGTTGTTACGTATAATTACTATTTTCTATTCAGACCTAAGGGTTCAGGAAAGAAAATGCTATTCCCAATCATCGTTACTACTACTCTCCGATTAGCTCTTCCACCGAAGTTGTAAAACTGCTGACGAATTCTTCGTACTTACTCGTCGCCGATCCGTTGAACCCGGTATAGATTCGTTTCACCTTATTGTCGCGGTCCACAAAAAGGAGGGTGGGGTAGCTGATGATCTTATTCAGCATCGGCAGCGCGCGCCCGGCGGCGTCCTTGTCGGAAGGGCCGGCCAGCAAAACGGGCCAGGGGGGCGCCAGGTTGTCCGTGTAACGCCGGACGGCTTCCCGCGACCGATCGTCGTCCGCCCCGTATTGTTCGAACGCCAGGGCGATCACCTGGAGGTCCTTCACCTCGTTTTCTGCCAGGTAGTTCTTAAGGAACTCGGCCTCCTCCCGGCAGTTGGGGCACCAGGTGCCCATGATCTTGATCAGCTTGGGTTTGCCCTGAAATTCCTCGTCGTCGAGGGAAATGTTCTTGCCGTCCGTGGTGGGAAAAGAAAAACTCAGGGGGACGTCTTCGTTCATCAGCGTAAGGACGTCCGGGCTGATGAGTTCGAAGTCGTCGTCGCGTCTGGCCGACCACTTCGTAATGTAGTGGCGGCCCGAACGAAAGGTACCGCCGAGGGTGCCGTCCTCTTTGATGCGTGCCTCAAATAAAAAAGCGTGGGAACCATCGAAAACGCTCAGGTAAAGCTTATCGGCTTGCACCGTTCCCTCGAGGTAGCGGTAGTCGCCGGTTTCCGTCCGGAAGGTACCCGTCAGGTGATTGCCGTTTTGTTGAAACTCGGCGATGCCGGGGTACGGAGTTTCTTCGCCGCGGCCGAAAGTAACGGCCCACTTACCGCTCACGTCGGCGGCGGGGGGCTTGCGCAGGGGCGTAAAGCGGTGTCCCTGACCGAAGCGGGCGTTGAAGGGGATGCGGTAGTTGTCCCGGTAGTTGACGACGAAAACCCCTTCGATGATGTTCTCCTCATGGTAGGCGCTGATGTAGGTGTCGTACACCGGGAAGTTGATCCGAACCGTGTCCCGCCCGGCCTGCTGGTCGCGCCCGGAAGAGATGTCCTTGGCGGGGACGACGATCTCTTCCTCGCCGTTGTGCAGAACGATGCGGAAAGTGGAGTCCGTTTCGTAGACCACGTCCATCGTAAATGGTAGTTGCCCCTCGGTTACCTCGTCGAAGTCCAGGTCCGTTTTTTCAGGAATGGGAGCTCCCTTGGGGTTGGGTACGATGGGGTTGTATTCCAGCGCCAGAACGGCCCGGTACGGCCCAGGGGCCATGGCGGAGTAACGGTCCTGAACGAAGGTGCAGGAGGTAAGCAGAACGGCCAGCAGGGCGGGAATAAGTATGCGCATTCGGTGGGGTTTACGGGAAGGCAAACGCAGGGTAGGGCATTAGGTTCTTTCGGCAACGGAACTTGACCGGATGCTGCGTTGCGTAAACATATCCCCCCCCCGACAGGTGCTTAAATATCTACTTTCCGCGCTTTCAGTTCTTTGATCTCCTGCCGCAGTTTGGCCACCACGGCCGGCAGGTTTTTGAACACGGCGTAACTGCGCATGTAGTCCTTAAAATCCATGTGCGGAGAGCCGACCAGGGTGGCGTCGGGCCTGGTGATGTTGGAGATGATACCCGTTTGCGCCGCAATCTGGGTGCCGGCGTGCATCACGGTATGACCGGCCACGCCGACCTGGCCGCCGATGCGGCAGTTGGCCCCGATCTTGGCCGAGCCCGCAACTCCCGTCAGGGCAGCGATGACGGTATTCTCGCCCACCTCGACGTTGTGGGCGATCTGGATCTGATTGTCGAGCTTGACGCCCTTGCGCAGGATGGTGGAACCCATCGTGGCGCGGTCGACGGTGGTGTTGGCACCGATCTCCACGTCGTTTTCGAGCACGACGTTGCCGACCTGGGGTACTTTGGCGTAGGCTCCCGTGGCGGGGTCGGGGGCGAAGCCGAAACCGTCGCCGCCGATCACCACGTTGGCGTGCAGAATACAGTTGTCGCCGATGACGCAGTCGCGCAGGATGCGTACGCCGGGGTACACGGTGCAGTTGCGCCCGATGCGGACGTTGGGGCCGACGTACACCTGGTCGAGAATGACGGTGCCCGCACCGATGGCGGCGCCTTCCTCAACGATGGAAAACTTGCCGACGCGGACGTCTTCGCCGAGGGTTGCGGCGGCGTCCACGGCGGCGTGGGCACTCACGGCGCGGCGGGTCTGGGCGGCTTCATCCTGCTGGTACACGGCCAGTAGGTTACTGACCGTTCCGTACACGTCGGCTACGCGCAGCAGGGTGGTTTTTACCGCCTCGCGGGGCGTAAAATCGTTGCTTACCAGCACGGCCGATGCTCTGCTATTGTACAGGTGATGCTCGTAGGCGGGGTTGGCCAGGAAGGTGACCTCGCCGGGCCCGGCTTCCTCAATTTTGGCCGGGGCGGAAATGATCACGTCGGGGTCTCCCTCCACGGTGGCGTTGATCATTTCGGCAAGTTTTGCGGCGGTAATTCTCATGTGGATCGGTTATAATCGCTCAGATAATGTCGGGAAGTCCGTCAGGGCCGGATTTGTCCTCCGGCGGGGCAAATGTATTCAAGGCGCGGGAACGTGCCGCCCGCATAGCCGTGAACTGGGTCAGAACGGCATCAAGCAGGTCACTATTTACCAGTTTTTCCACATCGGCCAGTCCGCGCAACCGCTCGCTCTTGCGAAAGCGGTAGATCTGGCTGAGGCCCGAGCGCTCGAACTGGACCGGGAAGCGACCGTCGTTTGAAAAAACGGTGATCTGGAGGGTGGGGTGGGGAATTCGGCCGAGAATACGCATGCGAAGGTTTCGTTTAGGCAAATGTAGCCTTTTTGGCGGCGTCCGTGGTCCGGCGTTCTCCTGGTGTGATTCGGGTCGGGAAGCGGGCAGAGCGTCTCTCCGGCGATGTCGGACAGCGGAAATAACACGATCCCGTAAGCCGGAGCGTTTTGGGCGCGGCCGCGGGATGCAAGGAAAGTTGCAACGCTGGGAAAGTTCCCGGCCCTGCTCTGGTTTAGCACTTCAGATATAATTGAATCCGCAAAGCATCAACCGTCATCGGGATGCGGCACCATCTTATTATATCATTTTAAACTTTGCACCTGCGTTCGCGCTAAAAGAACGAAATTTTATAATAATCGGTTTTAATCTTCAATTAAATTTTTTTCTACCGGTTATAAGTTTTAGTATTGTCCGAAGATGGCCAAATTGTCCATATAATATTCTTCTACGGCTAATTTTAGCGCGTATTTAGTCCGCAATTAAAGTCTAGCACCCGTACACCTCCCCAATTCACACCATTTTAAATAGTTTTCACCACGACTTCGGGGCATCCATGCCTTCCGAAGAGTAAATCCATACATTCTAAATATTCATATTCACACCGTTATGAAACAAAACAATTTATTAATCCGATACTGGCTCACTGCGATGCTATTGTTGCTCGGCATGACCGTCGCAATGGCACAAAAAACGGTGACGGGTACCCTGCTTGACGCTGACACTGACGACCCCCTCATTGGTGCCAGCATCGTGGTGAAGGGGACAAGCTCCGGTACGGTGACCGACCTGGACGGCAACTACAGCCTGCAGGCGGCCGAGGGGGCGGTCCTCATTTACAGTTACACGGGCTACGCGGACCAGGAGATCACCGTCGGCGCAAGCGACGTGGTCGACGTGCGAATGAGCGGTGGGGAGATCCTCGATGAGGTCGTCGTGGTCGCCTACGGCAAGCAGAAAAAGGCGACGGTGACCGGAGCCGTTGTCGGCGTGCAGGGTGGAGCGCTAAAGCAGTCTCCCTCGGTCAACCTGGGGGCGTCCCTGGCCGGTCGCCTGCCCGGGGTGGTCATCATTCAACCCAGCGGCGAACCCGGAAACGACAACGCCGTGATCAACATCCGCGGTACCAACACCCTGGGAAACAGCAGTCCGCTGGTTGTCATCGACGGGATTCCCGACCGGGCCGGGGGGCTGGCGCGCCTCAGCCCGCAGGATATTGAATCGATCTCCGTTCTGAAAGATGCCTCGGCCGCCATCTATGGTGCCCGCGCGGCCAACGGTGCCATTTTGGTAACCACCAAACGGGGTACCAGCGGTAAGCCGACGATCAGCTACGATTTTAACCAGGGATGGTCGCAGCCCACGGTACTTCCCGAAATGTCGAGCGCCGTGGAGTACGCCAACATCATGAACGAACTGCCGATCTACCAGACCGTACCCGTCAACGAATGGAGCGCGGCATCCCAGGCGATCCGTACCGCCGGCGTGTATGACTCACCGACGGCGGGCGTCGGTACGGTGAACGCCAACTTCAGTCCCGAGGCAGTAGCCGCCCACGCGGCGGGCAACGACCCCTGGGGCTTTCCGGATACCGACTGGTTCGGCGATGCTTTCCGCAACTGGGCTCCGCAAACCCAGCACAACCTTTCCGTTCGCGGTGGTACCAAGGCGGTTCGCTATTTCTCTTCCCTCGGTTTTACCAACCAGGAGGCTTTTTATAAGAATACGGCCACCAAGTACAAGCAGTACAACCTGCGCATCAATCTTGACGCCGACGTGAGCCAGTACATTAAGACCCAGGTAGGCTTCACGGCCCGCCGCGAAGACCGCCGCTATCCGACCCAGAATGCGAACGCCATCTTCCGGATGCTGATGCGTGGCCGCCCGACCGAACCGGCCGTGTGGCCCAACGGTTTGCCCGGCCCCGACATCGAGAACGGACAAAACCCGATCGTGATCACGACCAACGCTACCGGCTACGACGAGAGCCCGACGGACTACCTGCAGGCCAACGCGCTGGTCACCATCACAAACCCCTGGATCGAGGGCCTCGGTGTCACCTTCTCCGGCGCCGCCGACAACAGCAACAACCGCAGAAAGCTCTGGGAGACGCCCTGGCAGCTTTACTTCTGGGACCGGGTGAGTTTTGAGCCCGACGGCGTCACGCCTCTGCTGGAAGGCTCCATCCGCTCTACTTTCACCGATCCGCGCCTTACGCAGGGTAATGAATCTACCCTGAACACGAATCTCACCACCCGCATTAATTACGATACCCGGCTGGGCAGTGACCATACCATCGGACTGATGGCCGGCGTGACCCGGGAAACTTTCTCCGGGGAGAATTTCTTCGCTTTCCGCCGCAACTATATTTCCACGGCGGTAGACCAGTTGTTCGCCGGTGGCTCCCTGGATCAGAATACCGGCGGCTCCGGCTACAACCGGGCCCGGCTCGGTTACTTCGGCCGCGCCCAGTACGACTATAAGGAAAAGTACCTGCTGGAGTTCATCTTCCGCTACGACGGTTCCTACATCTTCCCCGAAGACCAGCGCTTCGGCTTCTTTCCCGGCATCCTCGCCGGCTGGAACGTAACGAACGAAGACTTCTTCAACGTGCCGGGAATCGACTACCTGAAGCTGCGGGCCAGCTACGGCCAGATGGGCAACGACCAGGTCTTCTTCCGGGATCAACTGCAGGAGTTTGCCTTCCTCTCTACCTACGGCTTCGGGGAATACCCGATCAACAGTGTGGTGGAAACCACCCTCCGCGAGGAACTGCTGGCCAACAACGACTTCACCTGGGAACGGGCTAATAACTTCAACTTCGGCATCGACGCCATTCTGTTCAACAACCGGATCGACATGACGCTGGAGTACTTTGTGAACCGCCGGGATCAGATCCTGATCCAGAAGACCGGTTCTACCCCCGCTTCTTCGGGCATCAACAGCCTGCTGCCACCGGTCAACGCCGGTGAGGTGGAAAACAGGGGCTTTGAGTACAACATCGGCTACAACGGTAAGGCCGGGAATGCCTTCCAGTGGCGCTTCGGCCTAAACGGCGGCTACGCCCAGAACAAAGTCATCTTCATGGATGAAATTCCCGGAGCGCCCGAGTACCAGCTGATGGAGGGCAAGCCAATCGGGGCGTACCTGGTCTACCAGTCCGACGGCGTTTTCCGCGACCAGGCGGAGATCGACGCCGAAGAACTGGACTACTCCGCCGTGACGGCTAACCTGCTGCCCGGAGACATGAAGTTTGAAGACGTGAACGGCGACGGCCGGATTGACGGCGACGACCGGGTCCGGATCAACGACAACGGAACGCCGACTTTCAACTTCGGTGCCAACCTGTCGGCCAGTTACAAAGGTTTCGACCTGACCGCGTTAATCCAGGGTGCAACGGGATCCTCCCTCCGCGTACAGACCGAATCCGGCGACATCGGCAACTTCCTGAAGTACAGCCACGACAACCGCTGGAGCATCGATAACCCGAGTTCAGAGCACCCACGGCTCGCCAGCCGGGGAGACACCTACTACACCGGCGGAAGTTTCGGCGACAATACGTACAACCTCTTCAGTAAAGACTACGTCCGCCTGAAGAACCTGGAGCTGGGATACACCCTGCCCGCTACGCTGACCGATCGGATCTCCATCGGCAGTCTCCGAGCCTACGTAAACGGACTGAACCTGTTTACGATCGATAGCCTGGACTTCTTCGACCCGGAATCGACCGCCGGGAGCGGTGTCTACTACCCGCAGACCAGAATTATCAACCTGGGCGTAAACCTCACGTTCTAAACCATTTAGGTTGTTGTCCGTTAGTTCGAGACTGCGGGTTTTCATACCTTCGTCGGGATGGCGGACAATAACCGGATCTTAAACTGTCAGTTACACATACACAAGATTATGCAAAAACTTAAAAACTCCATCTGGCGGGTGGTAGGGGTAACGGGATTCTTTCTCCTGCTGCTTACTTCCTGTAACGACGACTTCCTTAATACGGAGCCGCTCGATAGTATCTCCAGTGAAGCTACCTGGGCCGACGGATCGTTGTCACGGGCCTTTATCTATAACGTGTATTCCTTTTTGGGTTACGGCGGATTTGAAGACTCGGGACTTTCTTCCATCAGCGACGAAGCATTGTTCACCCACGCCGGGCGCAACATCCGCCCCTTCAACGAAGGAACGGAAGACCCTACCAATACGGCCTGGATGAGCCCCACCTATCAGTGGGACGCGATGTACCTGGCCATCCGCCAGGCCAACGTAGCCATCGGCCGCTTGCCCGAAGCCACCTTCGATGACACCGATCTGCGCGACCGCCTGCTCGGCGAAGCTCACTTTCTGCGGGCGTATTATTACCACCAGCTGGCCCGTTACTATGGAGGTGCTCCCTTGATCGATCAGCCCTACGGCCTCGACGAGGATTACAGTGTCGCCCGTGGTACCTGGGCGGAAACCGTCGACTTCATCATCGCTGATCTCGACCGCGCGGCAGATTTACTGAACGGTAAACCGGAAACCCCGGGTCGCGCATCACGACTCGCCGCGCAGGCGCTGAAATCCCGTATTCTACTGTATGACGCCTCCGATCTGCATCAGTCGGACCTGGCCGGCGGTATTTTTACGGGCTTTGCCGACCTCGACCTGATCGCTTCCGGAGGGGACCGCTCGGCGAAGTGGCGCGTCGCCCGCGACGCCGCGAAAGTCGTGATGGACGAAGGCATGGGCTATAAACTTGATCTTTCCGATCCCGTCGATCCCGCTGAAGGCGAAGAGAATTACATCTCTATTTCCATGGGTGGGGGCAGTGCCGTCGGCGACGCCGCCGCCGCCGTTGAGCTGATCTTCCAACGGACCGCCACGCCGCTGTACACCGTTGAAGACAACTGGCCGCTCGGTGGCCTCAATCACGGCATCAATAACGGACCCAACGGCTACAACAACTGGGCGGGCAACACCCCGATTCAGCAGATGGTGGACGACTACGAGATGATGGATGGCTCCTCCTTCGACTGGGATGATCCCGACCACGCTTCCACACCCTACGAAAACCGTGATCCTCGCTTCTACGCTTCCGTGATGTACGATGGTGCCGGCTGGAAACCCCGACCTTCCGCCGCCGCCGCACTCGACCCTGTAAACCAGGTGCAGACGGGTTTTTACGACGATGGCGCCGGAGGTACGATACCCGGTATCGATACGCGTTCTTCCTCCATCGAAAACTGGAATGGTACCCGTACCGGCTACTATCACCGCAAATTCATTGACCCGAACCCCGCCCTGCCAGATAATCAGTCGAACGCGCAGGTAGTTCCCTGGCCTTTCATTCGCTATACCGAGGCGGTACTTAATTTTGTGGAAGCCAGTATCGAACTTGGTGAAGAAGACATTGCCCGGGAGTGGCTCAACCGAATTCGATTCCGCTCCGGTATGCCCGCCGTTACCGATTCCGGTGACGACCTACGGGAGCGCTACCGCAACGAACGTCGGGTGGAGTTAGCCTACGAAGAGCACCGTTACCACGATGCCCGCCGCTGGCTGATCGCACCGGAAACGCTCGGCCGCGTTATCGAGTCGATAGACATTCGGGCAACCCTTCGTCCGGGGTCCACTCCGCACGTGCCTTACCGTTATGATCCCGAAGTGTACGATTACACCTACACGGTTGTGGATAACACCGAGAACGAAACCCGTACCTGGGTCGATAAAATGTATTTCCGGCCCATCACCCGTGACGAGATCAACCGGAATATGCTGCTGGTGCAGAACCCCGGATACTAACGCAGACCACAGATGCCCAACGCTTTACCCCGCCTTCATTCTTTAGAATGGGGGCGGGGTTGTACTTTGTGGTATACGCTCGCCCTTCATGCACAAATTAATCCTCCACCTCTTGCCGGTCCCACTCGTGTTCCTTTTGTTGCTCCTGCTTTCGGTGTCCTGTACCGAATCTGACCCGGAGAAAGCCGTCAGCCCGGGTGTTGAATCGTCTTCCCTTTTTACCCTGCTCGATCCCATCACTTGCGGCATCAATTTCGAGAACCGCCTGACGGAAGGGCCAAACACCAACATCCTCGTTTACGAGTATTTTTACAACGGCGGGGGGGTGGCGGCCGGAGACCTGAACGGAGACGGGTTGTCCGATCTTTACTTCACCGCCAATATGTCGGCCAACCGGCTTTACCTCAACCAGGGTAATCTTCATTTCCGCGACGTAACGAAGGCTTCCGGCGCTGACCTCAGCGGGCCGTGGAACACCGGCGTGACGATGGCCGACGTAAATGCCGACGGACGACTCGACATTTACCTGTGTCGCTCGGGTGCTTTGCCGGAGGAAAAACGCGCCAACGTTCTGCTGATCAACCAGGGAAACGACGAGAGGGGAACCCCCCAATTCAAAAACGAGGCCACTGCTTACGGCCTGGCATCGACGGCTTACAGCAACCAGATGTACTTCTTCGATTACGACCGCGACGGCGACCTCGACGGACTGTTGCTGAACCACAACCCGGTGGCGATGCCGGTACTCAACGTCAATAAAACAAAAGAGATCCTGAAGCAATCCGACGCCGAACGGGGACTGCGCCTGTACCGGAATGACGGCGGTAAATTTCGGGACGTGACGCTGGCGGTGGGCCTCAGCAGTTCGGCCCTCAGCTACGGCCTGGGCGTGGCGATCTCGGACCTGGACGGGGACGGAGATGCGGACTTCTACGTTTCCAACGACTACGAGGTTCCCGACTACCTCTACTACAACAACGGCGACGGTACCTTTACCGACGGGCTGGGCGACGCCATCGGGCACACCAGTCATTTCTCGATGGGGAGCGACGTGGCCGACGTGAACAACGATGGGCGCGCTGATATCTTCACGCTCGATATGTTGCCCGAAGATCATCGTCGTCGGCAATTGCTGATGCCCGACGACAATCGCTCGAAACTGGAGCTGAACCTGACCAGTGGTTTTCACTACCAGACGATGCGCAACATGCTGCACCTGAACCGGGGCAACGGTACCTTCGCCGAGGTCGGACAGTTGGCCGGGGTAGCGCGAACGGACTGGAGCTGGTCGGCCCTGCTGGCCGATTATGACAACGACGGCCGGCAGGACCTGCACATCACCAACGGCTACCTCAAGGACTTCACCAACCAGGATTTTACGAGTTACATGAAAGACTGGGTCAACGACCGCAAACGCTTCAAGCGGAAAGATCTGCGCGAGTTGCTGAATAAGCTGGAAGCCACCGATCTGAACAATTTCGTTTTTCGCAACCTGGGTGATGGCACTTTCGAAGACGTTACCGCACGCTGGGGCATCGATCGGCCGAGTAACAGCAACGGGGCTACCTACGCTGACCTTGACAATGATGGCGACCTCGACCTGGTGGTCAATAACCTCGACCAGCAGGCATTTGTGTACCGCAACGACGCCTTGGAAAATCACTGGCTGAAGGTTAAGCTGGAAGGCAACAAAGCTAACCTGGCGGGCATCGGTTCCCGGGTCGAAATTACGGTTGATGGGGAGACGATGACACGCGAATTGTATCCGGGCCGGGGCTACCTGAGCAGCGTGGAACCGGTGCTCCATTTCGGTTTGGGGGCGCGGACGCGGGTGCAAAAACTGCTGGTGCGCTGGCCGGACGGGACGGTTCAAAGCTTCGGGGACCTGGAGGTGGATCAAACAATGACGCTGCGCCGCCCGGAAGCCACCTCAACGGCCGAAACCGTCACTCCGGCCAACCCGTCCGCCGAGCTGACCTTGTTCGTAGAAGTGGATCCACCCGACGAACTCTCCGATAAGTTATCCGGTAAGCGGGACTTCGATGAGGAACCACTGTTGCCGCGCGAGTACTCTCATTTCGGACCAGGTCTTACTGCTGAGGGCCGGATGATGGCCCGTAACGATCGGGTACTGGCTTATTCTTCGGGAGAACCATCAATTTCATTTCTCGGCAATGCTTACGTAACGGGTAAATATCCATTGACCGATCAGGTAGCGGTGAGCCCTGACGGGAAAACTACCTTTGAACTCCCGGAATCAATCAAAAGATACGGCAGAATTAATTCTGCCGCCTGGGTTGACGTAGATGACGACGGCGTGGAAGAACTAATCGTAGCCGGAGAATGGACCCCGATACTGATCTACCGCCTGAAAGACGGAAAACTTACCGATCATCCCGTCTCGCAGAGCTTCATTACCCGACAACGGCGGCAATCGGGTCAAACGATGACGGGCAAATCCGGACCCACCCCCACCGGCTGGTGGAACGCCCTCCACGTCACCGACCTGAACGGGGATGGCCGACCCGACATCGTCGGCGGCAACGAGGGGCTGAACAACACCTTCCGCGCCACCCCGGACACTCCGCTAGAACTTCACGCCGCCGACCTCGACGGCAACGGCACCATCGACCCCATCCTGAGTTATTACGAGGCCGACGGCCAACGATACCCCGATGCTACCCGTGACGAACTCCTGCGCCAACTGACCGGCTTGCGCAAGCGATTCCCGGACTACGCAAGCTACGCCGAGCGTACCCTCGACGAAATATTTCCCGCCTGGCCCGAAGACGTACTCCACCTCACCGCCGAGCGGCTGGCAACCACGCTTTACCTCAGCCAGCCCGACGGGATTTACGTATCCGCTCCGCTGCCCGGGGAGGTCCAGTACGCGCCGGTGCATACCATCACCGAACTGGACTATAACGGCGACGGCAATCCGGACCTGCTGCTCTGTGGAAACGAAAGTATGGCCAGACAACGCTGGGGAAAATCAGACGCCAACGCCGGGGTGCTGTTGCGGGGCGACGGTAAAGGGGGATTCACTTACGTGCCACAATCCCGGTCCGGCTTCAACCTGACGGGCGACGTCAGAAGCGTGGTGAAAACCGGGGAGCTGCTGCTCTTCGGGATACGGGGAGAAAGGGTGCGCGCTTACCGGCGTAACGAGTGAAAAGCTGCGATGTTTGCTACTAACAAGGCGGTCAATCTGCGCAGCGAAGAGAAATGGCTTGCGGTCTGAAAAATCGAAGTAAGCCGGGAGGAGAACATGCCTTAAAAACTTACGCCGCACCTGCGGCCGCGCCCTAAATATTTCTCTAAACCCGTACCGTATGAAAGCATTTATCTTTTGCTTGTTTTCGCTTTGCCTGCTCGGGACCGCCTGTGATCCGGCCGAGGATGGCGGGCAACCCAACGTACTCTTTATCGTGGCCGATGACCTCGGGTACCATGATCTGGGCGTGAACGGAAGCAGCTACTACGAAACGCCAAACCTCGATCGGCTGGCGGGGGAAGGGGTGCAATTCACGCGCGCCTACACAACCAGCCGGGTGTGCAGCCCGGCCCGCGCCAGCCTGATGAACGGGCAGTTCACCGCCCGTCACGGCATCACCGACTGGATCGGGGCCAAATCCGGAACCGGCTGGCGCGACCGGGGCTACGGCAATGAGCTGCTGCCACCCGCCTACCGCCGCGCCCTGGATACGGCCCAGACGACGCTGCCCGAAGCTTTCCGCGCCAACGGCTATCAGACTTTTTTTGCCGGAAAATGGCACCTGGGCGGCGAGGGTTCCGCGCCGACCGATCACGGATTCGACGTGAACATCGGCGGCAACGATAAAGGCAGTCCCGCCGGGGGATATTTTGATCCCTACGACAATCCCGACCTGCCGAATCGCCGGCCCGGCGAACAACTCAGTCAGCGGCTTGCGCGGGAAACCGCCGAGTGGATAAGCCGCAAGGGAGGGAAAAAACCTTTCTTTGCCATGCTCTCTTTCTACGCCGTACACGCGCCGCTGCAGACCAGTCCGGCGCAATTAAAGCGATTTCGCGCCAAGGCCGCGGAAGCAGGACCCGCCGAAACCGGATTCGAGATGGAACGCCGGCTACCGGTGCGGGTCGTGCAGGATAACCCCGTTTACGCCGGATTAATGAACGACATGGACACCGCCGTCGGCCTGGTCCTGGACCGGCTGAAAGCGGACGGTTTGCTCGATAATACCATCATCGTTTTTACGTCCGATCATGGCGGCGTCGCTTCGGGCGATGCTTACGCTACGAGTAACCTGCCGCTGCGCGGTGGCAAGGGCTATCAGTGGGAAGGTGGGCTGCGGGTGCCGTTGTTCATGCACTATCCACCCGTTTTCGAGGCGGGAAGAAAATCCGAAGTTCCAATTACCGGTGCCGACATTTACCCCACGCTGATGGCGCTGGCCGGCCAGCCGATGCCCGCCGACCGGCAGGTGATGGACGGCATCGACCTGACGGCGGTCATCAGGAAGGATTCCGTGTCCAGGCGGGCGCTGTTCTGGCACTACCCCCACTACGGAAATCAGGGGGGCGACCCGGCTTCCATCATGATCAAAGGCACGCTAAAACTGATCCACTATTGGGAGACGGACACCGACGAACTCTACGATCTGCGCAACGATCCGGGCGAAAAGCGGAACCTCGCCCCCGCCAACGTGGAACTGACGTTCGACTACCGCAACGTACTATTGGCTTACCTGGACGGGGCCGGTGCCCGCCTGCCGACGCCCGACCCGGAGTTTGACGAAAAGCTGGCCGCCGGCGTGGCTACTTTCCGCCGCGATACCCTGTTACCCCTACTCGAGGAGCGACGCCGGGCGCTGTTGCGGGGAAACTGAGGGAAACCCGGGCGGAGCAGACCGAATGCCGCACGCGAAAGCATTAACCCTTCACTCCGTACACCACCGGAGTATTGGTCTCGTAAAAGAAGAAACTCCAGATGTCCGCCTGCTCCTCGATGGTTTTCGAGATCGGCTTGCCGGCACCATGACCGGCGTCCACGGCTACGCGGATGAGTACAGGGTTTTCGCCCTGATGGGCTTCTTGTAAGCGGGCCGCGAATTTAAAACTGTGGGCGGGTACCACCCGGTCATCGTGGTCGGCGGTGGTGACCATGGTGGCGGGGTAGGCGGTGCCATCCGTCAGGTTGTGGAGCGGTGAGTAGCCGAGCAGGTATTTGAACATCTCCGGATCATCGGCGTCCTCGCTGCTGCCGTACTCGGGAATCCAGCCCTTGCCGACGGTGAATTTGTGGTACCGCAGCATGTCCATCACGCCCACGGCCGGGAAGGCCACGGCGAACAGGTCCGGCCGTTGCGTCATGGCGGCGCCGACAAGCAGACCTCCGTTGGAGCCACCGGCGATGGCCAGTTTTTCCTTATTCGTGTACTTATTGTCAATCAGCCATTCCCCGGCCGCAATAAAATCATCGAAGACGTTCTGCTTGTTTTTCAGCATGCCTCCTTTGTGCCATTCTTCTCCATACTCCCCGCCGCCGCGCAGGTTGGCCATGGCGTACACCGCGCCGTTCTCCAGCATCGGGATGCGGAAGGTGCTGAAGCTGGGGCCGAGGCTGATGTTGAACCCGCCGTAACCGTAGAGGTAAGTCGGGTTGTTGCCGTCCAGTTCCAGGTCTTTTTTATGCACCAGGAACATCGTCACTTCCGTTCCGTCCTTGCTGGTGTAGGTCACCTGTTTTTCTTCAAAGTCGGCGGGGTCGAACTTCAGGTCGGGCTCGAAGTAGGGCGTACTTTTTCCCGTCTCCACGTCGTACTCGAAGGTGGTGCTGGGGTAGGTGAAACTGGTGAAGCCGTAATACAGTTTCTTCTCGTCCTTTTCTCCGCCGAAGCCGCCGGCACTGCCGAGGCCGGGCAGTTCGATGGCCCGTTTTTCGGTGCCGTCGTAGTTCATCTGGTACCAGCGGTCGGTCGCTTTTTCCAGGTAGTTGGCGAACAGGTAGCCACCGCCGGTAGTCACGTTGGCCAGCAGGTTATCGCCTTCGGGGATGATCTCGGTCCAGTTCTCCGGCTCCGGCGTGTCCAGATTGATCTTTACCAGGCGGTAGTTCGGGGCGTCAACGTCGGTGATGACCCAGAAGTCGTTGCCTTCGGAATGGACGACGCTGCTCTTCTGCGAGGTTTCGGGGAACAGGGCGATGGGCTTGCGGTCGGGCAGGGTCTTGCCGTCTAGCGGCAGGTAATAGAGCGCAAAGCCGTCGGTACCGGGCGCGGCGTACATCACGAAGTAGTCTTCCTCCTCGGTGGTGCCGCCGTAGTGGTAGTAGCCGGGGTTGCTCCGGTCTTCGTAGATAAGTTGGTCGGCGCTTTGCGCGGTCCCCAGTTTGTGGTAGTAAACACTGTGCATCAGGTTGTTACCCTTCAGCGCTTCGCCCTCTTTCGGGGCGGGGTAGCGGCTATAGAAAAAGCCGTCGTTATACCAGCCGGTACCGCCGAATTTGACCCACTCGAGTTCATCGTCCAGGTCGGTATTGGTGGTGATGTCGCGTACGAAGATCTTTCCCCAGTCGGAGCCGGCTTCGCTGCGGCGGTAGGCCATGTAGCGCTTGGCCTTGTCGGCGCCGAGCAGACCGATGCTGGTGGTGCCGGCCTCGTTCATGGTGTTGGGGTCCATGAAAACTTTTTCCTCGCCGTCGTCCCCTTCTTTGTAGTAATAAACCGACTGGTTCTGCAGGCCGTCGTTCTTGGTCCAGATGAAGTAGTCGCCCATCTTATTCGGAGCGCCGATGCGGGTATAATTCACCAGTTCGGTCATCCGGTCGGCAAATGCATTGCGAAAGGGAATGTTTTCAAGGTAGCCGAAGGTGGTCTTGTTCTGGGCGGTGACCCAGGCTTTGGTTTCCTCGGCGTTGTCGTCCTCGAGCCAGTGGAAGTCGTCGCGCACCTCCGTACCGTGGTAGGTGTCGGTATGTTCGATCTTATCGGTAGTGGGGTAGGTAACGGGGATGGCGGGGTAATTTGCTTCTTTGCTGTTCATTGATTCGTTTGAGGTATCCGCGCAAGCGGCGAACAGGCATAACAAGGCCGGGAAAAGTAAGTTTTTCATTGTCGGATAATTTGGCGGTTAGGGATAACCAAGATACGGCGCGGCCGCGGGATGCTGAGAAATGGTTGAAAGCACATCACCCTTCCGTCCTGCGGCTTCTCCTTTGGCGCTACGCGCACGGTAGTGATACGGTACTTGCACTTCACCGGTTACGTCATTACCACTGAGCCAAACCAATGCTTCAGGTGATCGGAGGGTTCCAAATTTCGGATAAATTAATCGAAGCATCAACGAAACAAAAGGTTCTGTCTACCGCATAGAGGTGGCTAACCCTGCCGCTCGTCCCATTTGGCCATCATCTTGGGAAATTCTTCGCCTAAAAATTCAAAAAAGTCCTGGATGGTATTAAGCTTGGCGTTCAGTTCCGCACTGTTCATGCCCTTACGTTCTTCTCCGATCATACGCATGGTGGCTACAAACGGTTCCACGGCCGCGAACTGAACCTTGATCTGCTCCAGCCACTTGTCCGGGCTGACCTTGAAATAGCGTTTTCGGTCACCGGGCTTGGTCATATAATTGACCCGCCCTTCGTTCATCAGCCGCTTTAGCGCGTTGCTGATGGTACTTTTGCTGGCTTCCAGAAATTCCTGAATGGCAAAGAAATCCAATTGCGGCGGGTCAGAAAGTAACAGCAGTGAAAATACCCGCGCTTCCATTGGCGTGAGGCCGGTACTCTCAAAGAAAATACCTACTTCTTCTACTTTTTCCTTGAGGTCTTTCATTGGTTATCTTTCCGGGGAAATTCGATAAGTGCTCGTCACTGTTCGGTACGAAGGTAATGTATACAATCTGTTTGCTCTTTACCGAACAAACAGGGTGATTTTGAGACGTTACCAAATGCATCCGTTCGATACGTTCTTTCAGCATTCTTCGTGCGGAAAAAACCCGACTCTTTACGGTACTTATCGGGAGACTCATAGCGTTGGCGATCTGTTGATAGTTCATTCCGTTGATAAACCGGAGAAAGCAGTGACGATAGATCGCCGGGGTTTCGTCCACGGGCCGATCAGCTCCTCTGCGCCCAATGCTGCCGGTGCCGGATTCTCCACCGTATGGCGATCCATCCAACCGTCAGCTGGTGGTTTTGCTGCGATTATCTCCCGCCGACGCTTCGTCTTGCGGTAGTCGGTCACAAATGTTTTGTAGACAATGGTCTTTAACCCAGCGGCCCAGATTGGAGCCTTCCTGAAAAGTAGCCTGACGCTTATTAGCCGGGTAATATGCTTCCTGAACAAGGTACATGGCAATTGTCTTTTCCCTGGTGAGCGGGATGGCCAGCCCGATACACTCCTGGTAAAGCGGACCGTTAAGTAGTTGCAGTTCGGTGGTAGTCGTGATGGTTGTGTGGGTAGATCAGGAAATAATCGTTGGTGATAAAGTATGTTACAAATCAGCCACTCCCTGGCGGTTTCCCGCAGCTCAAAATTGATGGCGTCGTCACCCTTAGACGTTACGATCACGTTGCTGCGCGTCGCCGTCGCGTAGCCCGGGTAGCTGGCCGACATGTTGTAGCTGCCGGGCGCAACACCGGTGAGTTTGAAGTTGCCGTCCAGGTCGGTCACGGTACCGTTATGGCTTTCGCCAATCCGAATCGTTGCGCCGATCAGCGATTCCCGGGTCTGGCCGTCAGCAACCGAGCCGAAGAGGCTCACCGTATTTACGTTACGCGTGATCGCCTCGCCCGTAATTTGTCCCGAGGGCGATCGCTGCGTTTGGGGTTGGGCGCGGACGCAGGTGCAGAGGAGGGTTAAAAGACGGAGGATAGGAAAATGTGTGGTCGTATTACTTGAGCTATAGATTTGATTGGTCGTCGACCTTATCCATAAGGGGAAACAAGCCGCAAACGTCGCCGCGTTCTGGTGCCGTACAAAATTCCAGGACCCTAAAGATGCGAACTGGCTTAAAGTTCTTATTAGGCAGTGCAGAAATAAATAGTGAAACGTAACTTAAGGTCTGTAAAAACCGTCCTTCTTTGGCTTTATCCGATAGAATCAGCCTCTAATCGGGGATGATTACGGCGTTCAGTTTGCCATCATAACGAAGCGGAAAAGGGAACCCCTGAATTTTAAAAGTAACAAATACGAACCAGCCCACACCGCCTTCGCCTTGTTTGGTAGAGGTAGGTAAGGGGGTACCGGCGGGCGGGAGGTCAAACGCCATTCGAAGACCTGTCTGGCGTGGGTCCAGTGAGGATACGGAAGAGACGAAGAGCTGGTCGTGACGGGTGGTCGTTTCCCCATCATAGGCCGGGACATCGCGCATATGAATCACTTCAAAACGCATCCCGACGCTGGTAACGAAGCCGGGCAGACCGTTGCTATTAGCACTCGTGAGGGTAGCGGCCATGGCGTGCGTACCTTCGGGGCGAAGAGCCATCCGCAGTTTTCCGAGGCGGGCGTGCACATAGCGGTACCAGATGAGAACCACGAACACAAGCGCAAATGCGACCCAGCCGGCAGGGCTGCTCATTCCCGTTATCGCCAGCGCAATGCCCGCCACCACGCTAACGGTGGTGTAGCAACCGGGATGGTTACTAAGGATGACTTCCGGGGAGATGATTCGGTAGTTTGGTCGGTGGAGGTCTTTCATAGTACTAAAGTCGTGATACGGAGTGATGCGGACAAACCTTTCCGACGAGCATCCCGCAGGGTTGTATAAACGTGCGGTGCTGGAACGCGCCCGTTGTCTATACCTCAAATATCGCACCTGCGTCCGCGCATAGCTAACGTATCGCCCAAGTGACTACTTTTTGTTCCTGTTCCTCCCCTCGCTGCATCACAGCAGCCATTTCCACGCCCAAAAAAATCAAGGAATGATTGAATATGGGTCAGTTGTTCGTTAAAATCGCCGCTGTCCGTTGCCGCCGCATCTGGTTGATTTCGTGCATGGCTGCCGCGAAGAGGGCGACGGCAGCAAACCGGACTTTCAGGCGTTGCAGCCGTTTACCGGGGCTGACCTTGAAGTACCGTTTGCGGTCTCCGGGCTTGGTTTTATAATCGACCCGGCCGTCATCAATCAATCGTTTTAGACTGTTGCTGATGGTGCTTTTGCTGGCTTTTAGAAATTTCCGGATGGTGGTTAAATCCAGCTCCGGCGGGTCCGCAAGCAGCAGCAGGGCAAATACCCGGGCTTCCATCGGGGTGAGGTTGTTCTTCTCGAAGAACAGGCCGATTTCCTCAGCGGATTCCTTGAGGGTTATATCGTCGGTAGGGGAAGCATTCAGGGTATTTGCCACGACGGGACGGAATTTTCAAATTAAAAGTTGAAGAGGTTTCAGGGCGCGGACGCAGGTGCAGTAACCGGGTCGAAGAGCAGCGGGTGGGGTAGCGCCTCCTTGCTTATTTGAGGTAACCCCCTGCACCTGCGGCCGCGGCCAAAATGCCGCTCCGGCCAAAACCGGAGCGGCTGAATAAAATCATACAATTCTAAAACTGCTGGTTCCCTTCCCCTTCTTTCTGATCCGTATTCTTCACCCGCGAACGGCGGTTCTGGGCCTTGAAGTCGATCTGTCCGAACTTGTGGCTGAAACTGATGCCCACGCTGCGGAAAGGAACGGAAAAACTGGATACCTGCCGGAAAGTCGGGCCGGCGAGATCGCTCTCAAATACCTTGTCTGGGGCAAACGGCTCGATGATCCGAAAACCCAGGCTCGTACGCTTACTGAACTGGTATTTGCCGCCGATACCGAGCAGGCTGAAAGCAGGGTTGCGCCCCTGCAGGTTCTGTCGCGCCGCCCTGCCGAAGGCGAAGAAATCAAAACTGATCTTATCGTTGAGTTTGTAGCTGCCTCCCCCGTTGCCGCTCAGTAAGTTCGCCGAACGCTCCAGGCGCTGGCCACCCACCAGGCCGGAGCCATTGTAGCGCCCGTAGTTGACGTTGAAGCGCAGTTGTACTTTTTTCCACAGCTTGAAGGTGGTGAAAACATTGGTGCCGTAGGTGTCGCTCTCACCGATGTTCAGGAACGTGGTCGTGCTGGTAATGCCGTTGTCGTCCAGCTGAAGAAACGGTTCGATCAGGTCGCTGGTCCGCCGCAGATAAACGGAAGCATTGATCACTACCCCCTTGATGTAAGTGTTGTAGGCGATTTCGTACTGATCCACCAGCTCGGGCTCCAGGTCGGGGTTGCCCAGTTGCAGGGTGTTGGGGTCCGCAATGGTGGTAAAGGGGTTGATGAAGCTCAGCGATGGTCGTTGGATCCTGCGGGTGTAGCTGCCCTTCAGGTTGCTGAAGGCACTTAGTTTACGGTTCACGATGATGCTGGGCAGGAAGTTGTTGTATTCGTTCTCAAACTCCGGGTTTTCACTGGCAAACTCTCCGCCGATCACCGTGCGCTCGTAGCGCGCCCCGACCTGAACGCCCCACTTGTCGCCCAGGCCGACGTTAGTACTCACGTAGGCCGCGGAAACATCCTGATCGTACTGGAATAGATCGGTCAGGCGATCATCCGTTTCAAACGCGGCGTCATCGTTTTGCTTTACGCGGGTGAAATAGTCACTGTCGATGCGGCGGAGTACGGCTTTGATGCCGGTTTCGATCTTGAACTTATCGCTGACGGGGTGGACATAATCGATCTGCCCCGTGTACTCCAGGTTAAGGCCGTCGTTTTCGTTGATGATGTCGCGCTGGTACTGTGCAATGTCTCCGGTCTGGTCCACCTCGTTTTCGGTCAGGGTGTTCTGGCCGCTCAGCTGAAAGGCGAATACAAGCTCACGGTCCTTCTGGTCGGGGAAGGTTTTGCGGTAGTCCAGGGTACCGTCAAAACCGCTGTTACGGTTGAGCCCGTCGTTAAAGCGGCTGAAGTCGATCATTTCCCCTGCGGAAAGGTTGTTCAGCAATCCCGTAGTCAGTCCTTCATTCGTGCGGCGAAACTGGTTGTAACGCCCGCTCAGGTTAATACTGTTGTAGGCGTTGAAGTCGTAAAATGCGCCCAGGTTACCGTTCAGGCCGAGGAAACCTGACTCCGTTGTTCCGCCCTGGCTGAGTTCCCGGATGGGGCGGCCGTTCAGCAGATCGGTCCGGAGAAACTCATTGTTAGCGTCCCGGTTCCAGCTCCAGAATCCGTTCATGCCGCCGTTGAGCCCGAAGCGGCCGAAGAGGGCATTCAGGTTCAGCCCGGCGTTGTTTTGCAGGTTGCCGATGCTGGAGTTGACGGTACCCGTGAAACCCTGGGCTTCCTTCTTCTTGGTGATGATGTTGATGATGCCGCCGGAGCCTTCCCCGTCGTACTTCGCGCCGGGGGTAGTGATGACCTCCACGCTCTTGATCTGATCCGACGGAATACTCTTCAGGGCATCGGCGATGCTGCTGGCAAAAATGGTGCTCGGTCGCCCGTTGATCAGTATCTGAAGGTTCTGGCTGCCGCGCAGGGAAACGTTGCCGTTCAGGTCTACGCTCAGCAACGGCACTTTGCGGAGCACGTCTGAAGCGTCGCCGCCCTGGTTGGTCGCGTCCTGGTCGGCGTTGTACACCGTCTTGTCGATCCGGTTTTCAACGAGGACTTTTTCCGCCACCACTTCAACGCCCTCGAGCACAACGGCATCTTCGCCGAGTTTGATCTGCCCCAGATCGAGATCGGGGTTTTTTGGTGTAGTTTCCACGCCCGGCACGGAAACCTCTTCGTAACCGATGAAACTCACCTTCATCTGGTATTTTCCGGCGGGAACATCGGACAGCTTAAAGGCACCGCCCGCTTCACTGACGGTTCCGGTGATCTGCTTCGAGCCGTCGGCGGTGAGCAAAACTATGGTCGCGTATTCAACGGCGGCTCCTCCTTTTGCGTCGACCACCTCTCCTTTGATGGACCCTTTGATACTCGGACCGGCGGGCTTAACGAAGCCGCCCGCTCCGGCCGGACGCTGGGCGGAAAGACTGATGCTAAGAAGCAGAAATAGAGGTAGAATGAATTTCATAGCGTAGTGGTAGGAGCGAACCGCTCTGATTGATGATTACGCAAAGCCTTTAGGCCGGTTGCGCAGTTCCGTTATATACTAATTGACTACTTTTTGCAAACTGGGGCGTAAAGTTTTTCATGATCACCGTTCGGTGTGGGAACGGGATCTCGACACCTTCGCGGTCAAACCGCTGCTTGATGGATTTATAAAGCTCGTTACGCATCCTGAATCCGGTGAGATAGGTGGACGCCCAGACCCAGGCGCGAAAGTTGACCGAGCTGTCGCCATGGCCGATTACCTGTACATCGACAACGGGCTTGCCGGCTTTTTTTTCGCGGTCACTACGGTTGTTCAGCAGAAAGTCGTGGGCGTGCGCTTCCTCGCGCATGATGCGCATCGCCAGATCGATGTCGGAATCGTAACTGATGCCGATCTCGATGAACTCACAGGTCTTATTCTCTGTGAGGTTGTAGTTCTCAATGTTCTCTTTGTTAATGATCGCGTTCGGGATTACAATACGCTTGTTCTGAAAGTTATTGATCACCGTGTGCCGGAGGGTTAAATCCTCCACGCGGCCAACTTCACCGGCCACCTTGATCACGTCTCCAAGGCGGAAAGGCTTAAAGAAAGCGATGAACAGTCCGCCGATCACGTTAGCAAAAGCCTCCTGCGCGGCGACACCGATGATCAGGGCCAGTACACCGGCACCGGTAAGCACCGTAGTTGCCAGATCGCGGGCAGCCGGAATGGCCAGCGCCGCCAAAATGGCACCGGTGGTATAAATCGTCAGGGTCACCAATGAGTTAAGGTACTTATAGGTAGTCGCATCCTGCTGGTCTCGCCGCGAAGTACCGCGAATACGGTTTTGAAAAAAGTTGCTCGTTACCGCCGCAATGATGATTGCGGCAAGGGCAACTATGGCTATCCAGATCACCCGAAGCAGGTTCTGGTTAAGGGTATTGTAGTACAACTTGTCCACAAACACGTAGCTGATCAGGCCAACACCCAAAACGATCAAAAAGACCTTTAATATTTTCCGTACGATCGGTAATGCATCCGACTTGAGTCCGCGCGCAGTCCGGCGGGCAATCCAGTACCGTATACCGTAATGAACGCCAAACCAGAAACCGGTGGTAATAGCGACAACGGAAAATATCCAAAGTAATTCAATCCGGGAAAAGGATAAGAAGTCCATCATGGGGCATTTCCCTTGTTAACTTATTATAAGTTTGTAAAGTTCGACATAAAACGAACTAAAAAATTTATTATAATGCATATTCGCTATACAGCCTTTCTGGTTTCCTGAATTTAAGAACGCGTTGGAAATATAATTCTCGTCGGATACAACAAACTTTAAGCGTAGTTTCATCAGAAAGATATTGCAGCTTTTCTCAGATCGTACAGATAACAATGCCCCGGTACGCGTAGCGTACCGGGGCATCAGCCTAAAGAAAGTGCTCGGGAGATACCTTACATGCCTTTCTCTTTGAAGTAGGACTTCTCGATCTTCTCTTTATTGTTAATCTTCTCGATCCGGGCCTTGAACTCACCGGATACCTCGTAGTCGTCAGTACGGGCATACATTTCCTTAAGGGCGATAAGCGTATTGATATCGTTGGGGTCGGTCATCTCCGCCTTCTGAAAATAGGGGAGGGCTTTGGCGAATTCTTCGTCGACAACCGTCTTCATGGATTCGTACTTCTTCTGACCTTCCTTAGAGAAATCGTTGCCGAGTTCCACAAGCTCCTGCGACATAGCGGCACCGCGGTTGTAGATCATAGCACCGAGGCTGTAGATCAAACGGGCAGCTTCAGGATCTTTTGCCAGACCTTCTTCGTACTTACCACGGGCGAGTTCGTAGTATTTGTCTGCTTCCGCCTGGTCGCCTTTTTCATTGGCGGTTGTGTACAGTTTCTCATAAACCTGACCCAAAGTAGCATAGAGGCTGGTGTTTTCCGGCTCCTTGGCGATGGCCTGATCGAGTTTACTGGTCAGTTCGTCGAGGCGACCTTCTCCCAGCAGGAAGTTGATCTCGGTAAAGAGCAGAGAAGACTCTTCGGGATACTTTTCCCGTCCTTCCGCCAGGTACTTTCCGGCGGCATCCTTATCACCCTTTGCCGAAGCGATCTTGTACATGCCGTCATAGATGGCGGCATCGTCATAGCCGGTTTCGTAAAGACCCATAAACATTGGCTCGGCGGCATCGTAATCTTCGAGCAGCAGCGCGGAGAGGCCACCGTAGTACTTCTCATCATCGAGCTTGGCCATGTCGGCGTCGAAAGCGGACTCCGAATCCCTGGCTTTGAGGAAATCGTGCACCATCACGCTGGTCTGAAACGCGGACAAACTCTTCTCGTATTTCTTGTCCTGGATGGCGTAGATACCTTCATTGGTCAGGTTAGGTTGAAGAGCCATGAGCCCCTTGAGACTGGCCTTCACCTGCCTCTTACCCTTCTTGGGATCGGCTTTCTCGATGGCCGTCATGTAAGCTTTAGCGGCTTTTACGGCGGCGTTGTCGACCAGTAACTCGGTGGAAGCCGGATCAGTGGTGTTGATCGAACGGGCGATTACGTAAGCATTGATGGCCGCGGAGTAAATGTCGCCGGCCTCAACGAGTGCCTTGGAGTCGGAAGCCATGGTCTCGTCCGCCATGGCTTTGCCGATCATATCGACGGCTTCGGTAAGTTTGTTGTTGTCGCTGGTCAAAGCGAAATTGTCGAACGCCTTTTTGGCGCTTTTGAGCGCGTCTTCACCCGATTGCGCCATCACGGCGGTCACGGAAAGAAGGAGAACGAACATGCTAAGAATCAATTTACGCATGATAAAGTAGTTGTGTTGGTTTATATAATTAAGTTACAAACCTCAAAACGCCGGGTGCGTCTCATTGGTGAGGTACCGTCAAAACGTTTTCAGCAGCATCTTAAGTCGTTAATGCTTTCTTAAAAGTTCTGGCGGAGAATGGAACGATTGTTAATCGCAATAAACAAGGTTCTCTTTAAAATGTGCGGAATAACAGCGTACGTACGGACTTTTTTCGATTGGACTAAACAAAAAAGGTCCGGTAATGCGGGCGCTGGAGTAAGGTTTTCCAACTACACCCACAGCTGACTGGGCGGCTACAAATATTGAGCATCAGGGTACAAACAGACACCTGGGTGCTGTTTGCAGACTGAAAGCAAATTTCCCGATAATCCCCTATTCCTCCTCCAGAATTTCTTCTACTTCTGAAGCAGGTACTACGGCTACGTCGGCGATGGCGTCCTTCTTCTCCAGGCGCATCAGGCGTACCCCCTGGGTAGAGCGGCCCATCACCCGGAGGGCTTCCATGCCCATTCGGATCAGGATGCCGGAACGGTTGGTGATCATCAGGTCGTTGTCTTCAGTGACGGCTTTCATGGCCACCAGCTCTCCGGTCTTGTCGGTGATCTTCATGGTACGTACACCCTTGCCACCCCGGTTGGTGACGCGGTAATCCTTCCAGTCGGTACGCTTGCCCATACCCTGTGCACTTACGACGAGGATGGTTTTATCGGCGTCCAGTTCATGATCGAGGGTCACCATACCGATGACCGAATCGTCTTCCCCGTCGAGACTGATACCACGAACACCGGCGGCGGTACGGCCCATGTTACGGACCTTGGCCTCCTCGAAGTGAATGGCCTGACCCTTACTGGTGGCCAGTAAGACGGCGCTGTTCCCATTCGTGAGTTTCACTTCCAGTAACTGGTCGCCTTCGTTGATCGTGATGGCGTTGATGCCGTTGGTGCGGGGGCGGCTGTACTGTTCCAGACTCGTCTTCTTCACTTGTCCGCGCTTGGTGGCGAAAATGACGGAGTGGGAGTTGAGGAACTCCTGGTCGGTCAGGTCAGCGACGCTGATGTACGCCTTCACGTTATCGTCCTTCGGCATCGCGAGGATGTTCTGGATAACGCGGCCGGCGCTCTGCTTGCTCGCTTCGGGAATCTCGTAAATGCGCAGCCAGAAGCACCGTCCCTGCTCGGTGAAGAGCATCAGGTAGTTGTGGTTGCTGGCGATGAAAAGGTGCTCCACGAAGTCCTGGTCGCGGGTCTTGGAGCCCCGGCTGCCGCGTCCGCCCCGGGTCTGGGCGCGGTATTCGGCTACGGGAGTGCGTTTGATGTAACCGAGTTTTGAAATTGTGACGACCACATCCTCATCGGGGATCATGTCGGTGATCGTAATCTCAGAGGTGTCGAAGCTGATCTCGCTGCGTCGCTCGTCACCAAAGCGGGTTTTTACTTCGTCGAGTTCATCCTTCACGATCTGACGCTGGCGGGCTTCGCTGCCGAGGATGTCCTTCAGGTCGTCAATAATGGCCTTTATCTCTGCGTACTCGGCACGGATCTTCTCGATCTCGAGTCCGGTCAGTTTCTGGAGGCGCATGTCGAGAATGGCCTTGGCTTGCCATTCGGAGAGAACGTTGTCGCCCTCGACGATGAATTCTCCCGTCTGGACCTCCTCCACGAGTTCACCGAACTTGGCCCAGAAAGCCTTTTTGTCTTCGATGAAGTCACCCTTCATCAGGCCCTCCTTTGCTTCTTCCGGGTTGGCGCTGGCCCGGATCAGGGCGATCACCTCGTCGAGGTAATCGAGGGCGATCAGCAGACCGATCAGGATGTGCGCGCGCGCCAGTGCTTTGTTGAGTTCATACCGGGTACGCCGCTGAATCACTTCGATGCGGAAGAGAATGAACTCTTCGATCATCTGCTTCAGGTTCAGCGTTTCCGGGCGGCCCCGTACGAGGCAGACGTTGTTGACGCCGTAGCTGCTCTGGAGCGGAGTGTACTTATAGAGGTAGCTCAGTACGATGCTGCCCATGGCGTCGCGCTTAATCTCCACTTCGATGCGGAGGCCGTCGCGGCCGGAAAGGTCGTTGACGTCGCGAATACCGGTGACTTTGCCTTCGTTCGCCAGTTCGGCGATCTTCGCGACAAGATTGGCTTTGTTTACCTGGTAGGGGATCTCGGTGATGACAATGGTCTCCCGATCGTCGTCATCTACAACGACTTCTGCGCGGCCTCGTAAAACGACGCGGCCCCGGCCCGTGCGGAAGGCTTCCTTCACGCCCTCAATACCGTAGATGATGCCGCCGGTGGGGAAGTCAGGTGCCTTCACGTATTCCATCAGCTCGTCGATGGTAATCTCCGGATTATCAATCGTTGCGACGATCCCGTCAACGACTTCGTTGAGGTTGTGGGGCATCATGTTCGTCGCCATACCTACGGCGATGCCGGAGGCACCGTTGATCAGCAGGTTCGGAACCTTGGTGGGCATCACGGTGGGCTCCTTCAGCGTATCGTCGAAGTTGAGCTGGTGATCGACCGTGTCCTTGTCGAGGTCACCGAGAATGCTGTCGCTGATGCGGCGCATCCGGGCCTCGGTGTAGCGCATGGCGGCGGGGGAGTCGCCGTCCATGGAACCGAAGTTGCCCTGCCCGTCGACGAGCGGATAGCGGAGGCTCCAGGGCTGCGCCATGCGGACCATGGTGTCATAGACGGAAGTATCGCCGTGGGGGTGGTATTTACCCAGTACTTCCCCGACGATACGGGCGGATTTTTTGTGGGAGTTGCGGTAACTCAGGCTGAGTTGTTCCATGCCGTAAAGTACCCGGCGGTGTACTGGCTTTAATCCGTCGCGCACGTCGGGCAGGGCCCTGCTTACGATCACCGACATGGAATAGTCGATGTAGGCGGATTTCATCTGGTCTTCGATATTGACCGGAATGATTCGCTGTTTATCTGGCATAAATGTGTTATCTGGTATCTAAAACTGAAAGGGCTTTCGGGCGCGGCCGCGGGTGCGGTAAAAAGGTTAAAAATCAAAGTGGAGAAAACCAGCGACGAACTGGTGACTTCAGCCCTGCGGTTTAACCGGTTGGGCACCCTGCGTGCGCGCCAAAAATGCGAAATTCCGTTCCCGACGGAACGTCCGCGAAGATACAAATTATCCCGCCGATTACCTAGCTTTCACCCCCCTAAAAGCCGGTCGGATTTGTCGGCCGGCTAACGCTCCTTGCCGGCTTGCCGGCTCAGGAGCAGGTAACGCCGCTTTACCCCGTTTTTTCTTCCCCGTTCGGTAAGGGCCGGCACCGAATACCGGTGGCCGTTTCCCACCGGATTTCATTGCTCCGGCGTGCAAAAAGCAGTAATTGGGCGCATGCATGGAACCCCGGTGGGTAGAACTGCCGACGGAGCGGCGGAGGATCGTTTAACCAGGCGGCAGGTCCGGGAAGAACAGCATACGGAATATCTTTCATTTTTCTCTGAAACCAAAACCGCCGGCAACCGTTTCAATGCCATGACGCACGATCACGATACCGTAACCCCCTACGGCCATACCTCCTCCAAGAAAGCCGAAGTAGGCGAGATGTTCGACAGCATCGCCCCCACCTACGACCTGCTCAACCGGGGCACGTCCCTGGGAGTTGATACACTCTGGCGGGCTAAAATGATCAGACAGCTCGATTCCGCGGTCCATAAAAAGATCCTGGACGTTGCGACGGGAACGGCTGACGTTGCCATTCAAACGGTGAAGCGGGCCGACGTAGACCACGTCACCGGCCTTGACCTCAGCGAGGGAATGCTGAAGTACGGCCGTAAAAAGGTGACCGCCGCCGGCCTCGACGACCGCATAACGCTGGTACAGGGCGACAGCGAAAACCTGCCGTACGCCGACGAAAGCTTCGACGCGGTAACCGTTTCCTTTGGCGTGCGCAACTTCGAAAACCTCGAAAAAGGACTGGCGGAAATGCGCCGGGTTCTTCGGCCCGGAGGAAAAATAGTGATTCTGGAGTTCAGCAGGATTACCTTTGCGCCCATTCGATGGGGTTTTAATTTTTACTTCGGTAAAATTATGCCGCTCATCGGTCGTTTACAGTCCAAAGATCCCCGAGCTTACGCTTACCTTTTCGAGAGCGTGCAGGCATTCCCCAGTGGTAAAACCTTCACCGGCATCCTCGATAATGTAGGCTATAAACAAACTGAATGCAAAGCCTTAACCTTCGGAATTGCCTCCATTTATACCGCCACAAAGTAGTTTTTTCACTGCTTTTAACTGCCTTTCTTTGCACCGGCGTCCGCGCCCAATTCACCGGTGGCAATAACTACAATTTCTACGATTTTCAGAACAAGCCGTTTTATTTCGGTCTTACGCTTGGCTTCAACTCCAGCCGCTACACGCCCTACCGAAGTGAAGAGTTTATTTTCTCCGACACGATTGTTGGCGTGAAGAGCCTGAACGGACCGGGTTTCAATCTCAACATGATCGCCAACTTGAAGATAGGACAGTACTTCGATTTTCGTTTCCTTCCGGGCTTCAGTTTCGCCGAGCGTCGGCTGAATTACACCCCGAATTCCCGTCTAGGAAACGATACCCAGGAGTCTGTACAGTCGGTCTTCGTGGAGCTTCCGTTTCACTTCCGCTATAAATCAGCGCCTTACCGTGATAAGCGGTTGTTTCTCGTCGCAGGATTAAAGTATAGCTTCGATGTGGCCAGTGAAAGCCGCGCCCGCCAGGCCGAGGGCAATCTGTTGCGAATCAGTCCGCACGATTTCCACATCGAATACGGCGCCGGCGTTCAGTTCTTTTTCGACTATTTCATTTTCTCCCCGGAGTTCAAGGTGAGCCACGGCATCGGGAACACGTTGCTCTTCAACCCCAATTTGCCGGAAAGTACGGTACTCGAAAAAGTGCTCAGCCGGACGTTTACCCTCAGCTTTCACATCGAGGGGTAAGGCCGGATAAATTTGCATTACCGACAATATTGCATTCAAGGGCCCTTCATTACATTCGATTCGTCTCCAGCTCCCGTGGGTGCCGTTAATACAGCCCCCCCTCTCCTGACGATCGGGGCGGCGGGGCTGCATGGTTACAACCGGATCGATGCTCCGAACCGCACCGTAGTTCCCAGCACTCCGAAACCGGTGACTTCTACGAAGTCGGCGTTGGTGATGTTCTTCGCATCCAGAAACAGGCGGAGGTTCTCCCTTTTCAGCAGGCGGTATTCGGCGTAGGCGTTGAGTAGAAAGTACGGGTCGAGATCAACTTCCAGGCGTTCGAAGCCGGCATCGAAGAAAACGTCGGGCCGGTCGCCGGTGTAGTGGCCGGTAAGGCGGGCGGTGAAGGGAGCCCTGGCGTTGAAGGTCAGCCCCAGCATACCCGTAGTGCGTGGACGGCGAAAAAATTTGTCCGACTCGGTGGTGCCGCCGTTGCCGTCGGGGCTGCTCAACCGGCCCTTGACGTAGCTGACGTTACCCGCCAGGGATAACCGGTCGGAGATGCGGGCGGAAGCGGCCACCTCAACTCCGTTGTCCAGCAGTTGGTCGCGATTCTGATAGCCGAGGGCAAAGTCAAACTGGATAACCTCCTTAATGGTGCGGCGAAAAGCGTTGATGTCCACCGAGTAGCTGCCGTCAGGATCGCGCAGGGTAGTTCCGATCTCGACGGAGTTGGACACCTGGGGCTGCAACATTGCGTTGGGGCCGAAGGGGCCGAAAAGCTGATCGAGCGTCGGGCTCTGGTAAGCACTGGCGGCGCTTACCCGGAAACCCAGCGCGTCGGTGGCGTTTGCGCTGAGGGCCAGAGAGTAATTTGCCTGCCCGCCGAACCGGGAGTGGTTGTTGAAGCGAAAACCGGCTTCCAGCAGGATCACTTTGGCGAGCCGCGTGCCGGCTTGCAGGTAAGGGCTGATGGTAGTGGCGTCCGGGTTGTCGGTCAGCGCGTCGCCGTTGTCGAGCGTTTCGTCGCGGTACTGCAACCCGCCGGTCAGAAAAGTGTGCTCACCGGCAGTGAAGGTGCCGAATACGTCCGCCTGTTGGTTGGTGCCGGCAAATTCGGAGGTGCCGAAAGTAGAATTGAAGACACGTTCGGAACGAACCAGGCCGTAGCGGCCGCCGAGGGAAACATTGTTTTTCAGGTAATCGACGGCGAGAGCGGGTGCCAGCAGGTCGTTGGTGTACGTATTATCGGGGTCCTGGAAGGAACCCGCGTCGTAGTCTCCGTCGAAAGCAGCGAGGCGGACGCTCGGACGAATGCTCAGTCCCGCAAGCGGATGAAAATTCAGACTGGCGGTGGTGGATTGCCGCGTCGCTCCGTCGCGTTCGAACGGAGTGCTGGTGCCTGCCGGGGCGACGGCTTCGCTAATGCCCCTGGTGCTGAAATAATCGAAGTTGATCTGGAAATCGATGTTCTCGTCACCACCCGCGGCGCCGAGGCCTCCTTCGAAGGTGCCGTAGTTCTGGGCGGCGGCGCGCAGGTACATGGAGGGTTCCCGCGGGGCAGACGGGTCGGCGGCGGCCCCCTTCGAGATCAGATTGATAACTCCCGCCACGGCGTCGGAGCCGTAGAGCAGGGACCGTGCTCCGCGCAGGATCTCGATGCGATCAATGCCATCCAGGGACAGGAGGCGCAGGTCTACCGCCCCGCCCAGCGACGAGGGGTCGAGCAACGGCTGCCCATCGAGCAGGATGACGGTAAAGTTGTTGGCTCCGTTGCGCAGAAAAATGGATTTGTCCTTACCGGGGTTGCTGTACGCGCCGTTGATGCTGATGCCGGGTTGCTCGTTGAGCAGCTGGGCCAGATCGGTGTTTTGGGCTACGGTGGCGGAGTCGATCACGGTGACGTTCAGGGGACTGTCGTCACGAGATTGGGCGAATTTTGCACCGGTGACGATCACTTCTTCGGCGGTAGTGGAGAGTGCCGGTGTCTGGGCAAAAAGGGTGACCGAAAAAAGACAGCAGAGGAGGCCGGGGAGGATGGTTTTCAGTGGGAACATTTAACTTCGGTTGAGTGATGGCCGACGTCGCTGAAAACGGGAAGGGGGCATGGTTGCGGGTAAGCAAAGCATCCATCAGGGTTGTTTGAAAGACCCTGCTTTCAAGCTTTCCCTGCACCCGCGTTCGCGCCACAAAATTGGAATTGAACGGTGAAACACCACCGTTCGCCGCCAACGGCCCACTGATCCCACCGCTTCCACCGAGCCGTAAAAGAAATATGACGCCGGGGGGCAGGTCTTCTGGCTCGTCCGTTTGTCGGTTTAAAAACTGACGGGCGGCGTCACCTTCCCGGGCGGGAGCCCAGTGGATAATTGACGTCGCCAAAACGGATTTACAGCTGCGGGGACAGCTCCGGAATTACACCGGATTCCCTTTTAAAACCGGTCGGGTCAACGACCGGCTACCCCTCGGCGGCGCAAACATACGTTTTTTGTCGATCCGGGGGTGCGTTTCGTCAATCAATCACCGCGTTAAATATTTCTCCGCGTAAATTACCATTCATTATTCAACGAAATCCGCCACTCATGTCTTTAACCGATACCCTCGTCACTCCCGTTCGTTACGCCAACTTCGGGCCCCGCCTGCTGGCTGCCTTTCTCGACTTTCTTTTCACCCTCCCCCTATTTTTCGCCGCTTTCTACTACGGTAATATGCACCCCAACTTCAACCTCTACGTAGTCATCATGCTGGTTTCCGCTTGCTATAAGTTCGGCATGGAAAAACTTTTCGGGGCCACCCTCGGGAAGCTGGTCACCAAACTTCGCGTTGTTGATGCGGACGGGGGGGCGATCAGCTGGTCACAGGCGTTGATGAGGTATTTGCCCTGGATGCTGGGACTGGTGGTCAGCATCTATTTTGTTTACGTGATGTTCCAGGTCCCCGGCTATACCGACATTGATGGTTTTACCGAATACGGAAAATTTATCCAGGAATACCAGAAAAATAACGATACCTCCATGACCAGCCTCCTGCAGATACTCTCGGTTTTTCTTCCGCTGGTTTCCGCCCTGTTGATGCTGGGAAATAAGAAACGCCAGGCTGCTCACGATACGCTTGCGGAGACTTTCGTTATCCATACCAACCCCCCGCCGGAAGTGTAGTTGTCCGGCTGAAGGGTTTAGTATCACTACTTAGTTATTCATGAACCCTCAGAGCAAGGCCCAGTCCAGATCCCGTTGCGCCACCACCAGTTCCGCCGCGACCTCCGGCCATTCGATGCCGATGGTGGGGTCGTCGTAGCGTAAGCCACCCTCGGCCCGGGGCGCGTAATAATTGTCGCATTTATACGAAAAGAGCGCGGATTCCGACAGCACCAGGTACCCGTGCGCAAACCCCCGGGGCACCAGCAACTGGCGATGATTTTCGCCGCTCAGGTGTACGCCGTACCACTGGTACAGGGTGGGGGAGTCGGGGCGCAGATCGACGGCCACGTCGAATACCTCTCCGTCAATGACGCGTACGAGTTTGCCCTGCGCGTGGTCTCCGGATTGAAAATGCATACCCCGCAGTACGCCCCGCGGGCTCTTCGCCTGGTTGTCCTGAACGAAGTCGCAGCCGACGCCCGCCGCGGCAAAGGTCTGCGCGTTCCAGGACTCGAAGAAGTAGCCCCGTTCATCGCCGTATACCCGGGGAGTGTACAGCAGGAGGTCGGGTATCGGGGTGGGTTCAAAGGGCATATAGGGAATAAAACTGTTAACGGTATATAACGGAATAACCGGCGGTTCGCCGGACGGCGGAGGCCGGTTCAGACGCAGCCGCAAAAGCAGGTGAACTAACGATTGGGAGGTAACGTCACCAGCCCCGGTAGCGCGGTGGCTTCAGCCCCAGCAATCGCATATAGATCAGTACCTGCGCCCGGTGGTGGGTGGCGTGATCCTGGAGGAGGTAAACGATGACGCGGCGGCTTTTTGCTCCGGCGAAAAAGTCGGGGGCCTCCTCCTCCCAGCGTTCGGCGGGCAGGTGCGTTACCGCCGCCGCACCGAAGGCATAAGCGTCGGTGAGCAGATCGATCAATACTTCGCGGGAAAGAGAATCGGAGGATAATTTTTCGTGCAGGGCCTCCTGATCAAAGCCATTCGGGGCGTAGTCCAGGAAACGGCGCGACAGGCCGAAGACGTTGCCGGCAATGTGCTGGATTTGTTCCTGTATGCTCATCTGGTCTGCGGTGGGGCGAAACATCAGGCTGGAGTCGGGGATAAGTTGCAACGCCTCGAGGGTGTACTTTCTGGAGTTTTCCCACTTTTCCAGCCACTCCGTGCGGGCGGGAAAATCGTCGGCTTCCTGCGCGTCGATCCGGGAACCTGCCGGAAGGATAAGAAGTAAGAGTAATACGAACTTGATCATAAGGCAAAGGTAGGGTTTTTGCGGCGTGCCGGACCTACCTTTGCCGCACCCAAAATCAACCGTTCATTGTTGTCTCGCATCACCTACTTATTTCGCCCCGTTGCCATCGATACGCTGGTGTTTCTGCGGATCGCGCTGGGACTGCTCGGTGGTGGGGATATTCTTGGTAACGGCATTTATTATCACTGGTACAAAGACGAGTTCAGCGATTTCACCTTCCGCTACTACGGTTTCGAGTGGGTGCATCCTTTGCCCGAACCCTTTTTGTCGCTCTTCTTCGTCGGTGGTTTTTTGCTGGGGGTTGCCGTAGCACTGGGGTGGCGGTTTCGGGTCACGGCACCGCTTTTTGCCCTGGCGTTTACCTATTTGTTTCTGCTGGAGAAAGCCCATTACCTCAACCATGCCTACCTGTTCTGCTGGCTGGCCTGGTTACTGGTGCTGACGCCGGCGTGGCGTAAGTTTTCGCTCGACGTGCGGCGCCGGCCCGCGGACTGGTCGTCCGTCGCCCCGGCCTGGAGCGTATACCTTTTTCCGCTGCTGATGGGCATCGTTTATTTTTACGGTGGCATCGCGAAAATGAATTACGACTGGCTCATCCGCGCAATGCCCCTGCACATGTGGCTGAAAAACCGGGCGTCAATGCCCATTCTGGGGCCGCTGTGGGAGCTCAAGATCACCGCTTACGTAATGGCTTGGGGAGGGATGTTGCTCGATTTTACGGTGCCGTTCTTACTGTTGCACCGTCGGCTGCGCTGGGTCGCTCTCGGCCTGCTCGCGGGTTTTCACGCTACCAACCATCTCATCTTCAATATCGGCATTTTCCCCTACCTCTCCATGGTGCTCACCAGCCTGTTTTTTGCACCGGACTGGCCAAAACGGTTCGTGCGCTGGGTGGCTTCTTTTCGGGCGGGGACGCAGGTGCAAAGTCAGCTGATTGATTGGCAGGTCCCGGATGACTCCGCTCCTCCGGACGGGGAAGCGGCGACCGAACCCGCCGGTCTGCCCGCCGCTTCGTACTGGCAGTTCTCTCCGCTCCGGGCCAGATCCACGCTGGTGCTTCTGTCCGTACTGATTGTAGTTCATTGCCTGTTGCCGGTGCGCCACTGGTCTTTCGGCTCCGACGTGAACTGGAGCGAGGAGGGGCACCGGTACAGCTGGCGTATGATGCTGCGGAGCAAACAGGGGCAGGGTACGTTCAAACTCATCGATCGAGGGACCGACACCGCTGAGGTCATTTACCCGACCGACAGCCTCACCGACCGGCAGTACCGCAAGATGGTCACCCACCCCGATATGATCCTGCAATACGCCCATCACCTGCGCGACGTCCGGGCCGACCTGGGGCAGGACGTAGCCGTTTTCGGCCAATTCCGGGTCCGCCTTAACGGTCGCTTACAGCAGGATTTTATCGACCGGGAAGTGGATCTGGCGGGGGTGGAATGGTCCTGGTTTACAAAAAAAGACTGGGTACTGACGGAGGAGGTTGCCAAAGAGTAGATCGCTTTGGTCTATTAACTACCGAGCCATCAATTGGTGATCTGCCTCAGCCGGTATTTATGCTTTTAGAATAACCCGCACCGAACCCGCGCCAACTTGACTGGAAGCCATTCATATTCCACCCAGACGAAATCATACTCCAACTCCACCAGATGCGGGCAGCCCGCACAGTACTGGTGCGTCTTCGCGAAGAAACGCGTCCAGCCATCACCGCAAGCAATCCGCTGTTTTTCGGGGCCGGGACAGCCCCGGGTTTGGTAGTGCCGGTAACTTTTCCAAACGCTTTGGTGGACCCTGAGCACCCGGGCCTCCTTCCGCCGCTGAAACTCAGCGTTGTACTGGTCGGGGTAAAACAGCCACCGGCCGTGGACGCCGAAGCCGCCTTCCCGCTCTTCAAAGCAAATGATGCGCCGGGCCAGTTCTTTTGTATCCTGGGCGCGGCCTTCATCGGTAAGCTCTCTAAAGATGATTAATACATCAATGTCTACCGACGGGATATCCGTACGAAGAAATACCCGCTGTTAGTAAGGTTCGACCCCGTGAGTAACCTTTATTTCAACCACCAGCTTCAGCAAACCGTAAATCACCATGTCGGCAACGAAACCCTTGAGCGGTACTTCTGCGCCGCTGCGTCGGTAAGGGTAGGCACGGGCCGGACGCAAAGGCTTTTCAATTCCCCGAACAATGACCGGGGGTAGAATCAACTCGCGATGATGCTGAATGACAGCCTTTGCAAACCGGTGCAGCGCGGTTTCCACGGCACCCGGGCATTCCTCCGCCTGGTGGTGGGCAAAGTGATGGGCGTTGATCTTTTCCCGCTTGACGGGAAGTCGTGCCCCGCAACTGGGACGGACGCAGATGCATTTAAGGCCGCGCGCCGCGCGACGTACAGGGACCAAACGCTGATCTTCCCCGATGCCCACGATCAGGGGCAGTCTCCGGGCGGGCATAAGGCCGGATTCCAGTATGGATAATCAGGCGCGTTCGAAGATGGGAGGGGATAAATCAGACAGGGTAATTGTTGTAAATTTTCGCGACCGACACAAAATTAAGTTTTTAACTCACTGATGCAAGCCCGCACTCAGGTACCGGTCTCCCCGGTCACAGATGATGCATACAATGAGGCCTTCACCGAGTTCCTCCGCCAGGCGCAGTGCCGCGGCGGCCGACCCTCCGGAAGACATGCCGGCAAATAGCCCGGCTTCCCGCGCAAGTGTGCGCATGGTTGCGATGGCCTCTTCCTGGCTGACGTCGATTTTACGGTGTACGACCGCATCGTCGTAGATCTCTGGTAAAAAAGCGGGGCTCCAGCGGCGGATGCCGGGGATCCGGCTGCCGTCGGTAGGCTGTACGCCAATAATTCTGACCGATTCGGATTGTTCGCGCAGATAACGACCCGTGCCCGTGATGGTGCCGGTGGTGCCCATGCTGGAGACGAAGTGGGTGATCTTGCCGTTGGTATCTTTCCATATCTCCGGGCCGGTGGTCCGGTAGTGCGCTTTCCAGTTATCGGGGTTGGCGAACTGGTTGAGTTGAACGTAGCCTTCGCCGGAGTCTTCCATCTCCTGAGCAAGTTCCCGGCTGTATTCAATGGTCTTTTCGGCGGGCGTAAGGATCACTTCGGCGCCGTAAGCTTTCATGGTGCCGACGCGCTCGGGCGTCGAATTTTCGGGCATGACGAGCGCGATGGGCAGTTTTAGTTTGGCGGCGATCATGGCCATGGCGATGCCAGTGTTGCCGCTGGTTGCCTCCACGATCGTTTTGCCGTCGAGGTCGCCGCGCTCCCATGCTCCGAGGATCATGCTGAGGGCGGCGCGGTCCTTAACGCTGCCGCCGGGGTTCTGCCCCTCCAGCTTACCGAAGATTTGTACGGCGGGATTTTCGCACAGGTCGGATAGGTCGAGAAGAGGGGTATTGCCGATCAGGCTGAAGAGGTTGGACATGGGTTTGCTTTGAACCTGGCAAACGTGTTGATCAAGGCCGGGGTTGCTTTACGGTCAACAATGTTTTTACCCCATGCTTACTCAAATGAGAAGTAAGGTAACAGTCTCGGCAAATTCTCCTCCGTGATCAGCCGCAGGCGGCGTAAATCCTCCGGTCCGTTGAAGCGGCCGAACTTCTCGCGGTTCTTCACGATGGAGTTGGCCAGATTTCGGTTGATGTAGGGATGCTTTTTGAGTTCATTGTAGGTGGCCCGGTTGATGGCGAGAGGGCGGTAAATTTTGCCGGCGGTCAGGTATTTTCTAACCTCCTGAAAAGTCGAATCCGGTAATCCCCGGGTCGTGCCCACTTGCTCGACCGAAGCGAAGCCGCCGAGCGCGTCCCGGAAACGGACGATCCTTCTGGCGCGGTAGCTGCCGATGCCGGGCAAAGATCGCCACGCGGTCGTGTCGGCCGCATTAATATCGTAGGAATTGGGGGCGGGCGGCGGCGGCTTCTGGACGTAGGAATAGGTTGTCGGAGCGGCTGACTTTCCGGGCGCGGCCGCGGGTGCAGCGGCGGTTGAAGGAGCAAGATCGATCAGCTCCAATACCGCTTCCACGAGAGTGGAGTCGAGCGATTTTACCCGCCGCAGGTCCGTCGCCCGGCGAAAGGTTACCGGCCGGTCTCCCCGGTAGCGGAGCAACGATTTGGCTTGCCACGCTGGGAAACCCAGTAGCTGAAAGCTGTCGTTGCTGATCGTATTGGGGTCGAAGCGAAAGCGCTGGGCTACCACGGCTTTTTCCCCTTCCGGAGGAAGTACCGCGAGGGAAACGAGGTGTTCCCGCTGACGATCGCTCATGGTTTTGACCCGACGTACGTCTTCCGGCTTGCGGAAGGCACGACCGTCTTTTGCGTAGGAGCGGTATTTGAGGAAGGCGGCGGCCTGTTTCGGGCTAAGACCCAACCGGACGAGGTCCCGGGAGGTAACCGTGTTAGGGTCGAAAGCAAAACTTTGCACCTGCGGTCGCGCCCCTCTGTTTGTCGTTGGTTCAGCATTGATATAAGCCAGGGGAATAAGCCGCGCCTTATCGTCCTCCCCGAGAACGTAGAGCTTGCCGATGTCTTCCGGCCGGCGAAATGCGCCGCTGCGGTCGCCCCGGAATTTGAGCCACCCCGCCACTTGTTTTCTGCTCAAACCCAGGCGTTGCAGGTCCGCTCCCGAAACGGTGTTGGGGTCGAAAGGAAAATATTCGGGGGCGGGACGGAAATTTCTCCGCTCTTCCGCGGTCCGGTAAGCGATGATCTCGGCGGCGGCCGCCGCTGCTTCTTCCGACGTACCGAATTCGGTTGCGGGCAGGAGATCAGCCAGCAAGTACACTCCGGTGACCGATAATATCAGGAAAAGAAGCGCCATCCGCTGCGCTCGCGGGTACGCGCCGTAGCGGTAATACATGCTTATAAAGGTAATCGGAACTCGAGGAACTCACACACCGCTCCACCCATCAGCGCCATGATGACGATCCAGTAACCGACGTGAATCAGCATGAACTTCCAGCTTTTGCGCTCAAAAAGACCGTGAATACAAATGACGGGCGCAACGATGAACAGCGCACCCATGATCCCGTGAATGGCCCCGTGGCCGAAATGCAAGTGCCGGGTGTACATCCCGTACTTCTCGTCGAGCACGTTCAGGTCATGCCAGAGCGCACTGCCACTTTCGCTCCATTCGGGCAACATGCCGAATAAGCCCGACAGGCCGGTCTGGTGCATCACCAGGGTAGGTAGAAAAGTGACGAACAAGAAACTGTATAAATAAAACAGGCCGTATAGCTTAAGCGCGTTGGTATCGGCTAACTGCGCGTCGCTAACGCCGGATTCCCGTTGCCACGGTTTGCCGAACAAGGGGCCGTACCAGACAGCACCGACGGCGAGGGGAATGAGGGCAATTATAAAGTTTATCCAAAAATTTACAGGAAACATGGCCGGGTGTTTGGTCGGGGTAAAACTAGCTGTTGTGACTCGGAATCGCAAGCCGATTTAATATTATTTGTTATTGTAAATTTTTACAACAAACAATTTCGGAGATAGTATCCGGCACCAGGGACCGCTGTATTTTACTGTGTTGAATTTACGCAGAAATCAGTCTTCCGAAGTAGGTATTCCGACCGCAATTTGCTACACTTGCATTTAAAATTAAGTTACATGAAAAACCTCAAAGCAGATCTTACCGGCCAAATCGCCGTCCTCACCGGTGGTGCCGGGGTGCTGGGTATGGCCATGGCCCAAGCGCTGAGTGAGTGCGGGGCGAAGGTGGCCTTACTCAGCCGCACGAAGAGCAAACTCGAAGCGGCCTGCAAGGAACTCACCGCCGCCTCGGGTAACGCAACCCTCGCCCTGGCCGCCGATGCCACCAGCGAGGAATCCCTCAGGATCGCCCTGCACGAACTCACCACCACCTGGGGCCGCCCCAATATCCTCGTCAACGCCGCCGGCGGCAACCGCCGCGGAGCCACCGTCATGCCCGACGCGGACCTGTTCGATACCTCGGCGGCCGACTGGCGTTCCGTTATCGACCTCAACCTGATGGGTACCGTACTGCCCAGCATCGTTTTTGGCAAAGCGATGACGGAAGGCGGCAGCATCATCAATATCTCCAGCATGGCCGCCGACCGGCCGCTGACGAGGGTGGGGGGCTACTCCGCCTCAAAAGCAGCTATCGATAATTTCACCGGCTGGCTCGGGGCCGAACTGGCCCGGCGTTACGCGGGACGGCTGCGTGTCAATGCCATCGCCCCCGGTTTCTTCATCGCCGATCAGAACCGTGCCCTGCTCATGAACGAAGACGGCACGCCCACCGCGCGCGGTAAGCAGGTCCTCGACCAAACCCCCATGGGCCGCTTCGGAGACCCCGACGAGTTGCAGGGAGCGCTGCTTTTTTTGGCGTCCGATGATTCCAGTTTCGTGACCGGAACGGTTTTGCGGGTGGACGGGGGGTTCTCCAACTTTGCGGGGCTGTGACTCGATTCTGCTTTTTCAGGATCGAAAGCTCCGGATCAGTTTTTCGGTACCCGTCGTCCGTGAAAGGAAGTCCGCTAAACATTTACTTGCCAAAACAACATTTTGTTATGCGAAAACCCCGCCGTAGGTTTGCGGTGTTACCAGCCGTCTTACGCAACGGAAATACCATGATAAACCGTCAGTACTACTTTTACTTTAGCTTTTACTTTTACCCCGGCCGGTAAGGGATGCTAACGATATTGTAAAATAAGACAATGCGAAAAGTGGCCCTGATACATCGGGGCCACTTTTTGTTTTAAGGACAACTACCAAATGGAAACCACGACCGCCATAAAGGAACTGAAAGTAAGCATCCAGGGATACGCCGGAGCTTTTCACGAGGCCGCCGCCCGCGCGCACTTTGTGGATAGCGGGGTGATCACCGTACCCGCCCACACTTTCGCCGACGTAGTCAGTCAGGTAGAATCCGGGCGCAGTGATGTGGGGCTGATGGCCATCGAAAACACCCTCGCCGGTAGCCTGATGGCCAACTATGACCTGCTGCAAACCGCCGACCTGCGCATCACGGCCGAGGTCTACCTCCGTATTCGCCTCAACCTGATGGCGTTGCCGGGTACGAAACTGAGCCAGCTGCGCGAAGTGTATTCCCACCCCGTTGCCCTGATGCAGTGCCGGGCGTTCTTCAAGGCCTGGCCCCGGATCGAAGTCATCGAGGCCGTCGATACCGCCCTCAGCGCCCGGGAGGTGATGGAAAAAAGGGACCCCACCCGGGGGGCCATCGCCAGCAGCGCGGCAGCCGCGTTGTACGGCCTCGAAATTCTCGCTCCCGGTATCGAAACGAATAAACTCAATCATACCCGCTTCCTGGTGCTGGAGCGCGGGCGCAACCACGCCGCCGACCAGGGCAATAAGGTCAGCCTCAGCTTCTCCACCAGCCACCGGTCGGGGTCGCTGCACAAGGTGCTCAACGTATTGGCCGCGTACGAGGTCAACCTCACTAAGATTCAGAGCAAACCCATCGTGGGTAAACCGTGGGAGTACCGCTTTCACGTCGATTTTCTGCTCGAAGGGCATATTTCCCTCGCCCAGGCCCTGGATGCCATCCGGCCAATTTGTAGCGAGTTACGCGTACTCGGCGTCTACAATGAAGGCGTAAAACCATGAAAAAAATGTCGACAACTGCAATAACGAACAAGACGTCTTCCGTCACCCGGGAAGAAAGACCGGTGGGGCAGGCAACTATCATCCCCACCGCCAATCGCCTCGGCGAAACGAAGGAGTACTACTTCAGTACCAAGCTGCGGGAGCTGGCAACCCTGCGCGCCGCCGGTAAGGACATCATCAACCTCGGTATCGGCAGCCCGGATATGCCGCCGGCACCCGAAGTGATCGCCGCGCTGACGAATTTTGCCAACCGGCCCGACGTTCACGGTTACTACGCGAACAGTCTACTTGTTTTAAAAGAAGCTTTTTCTGCCTGGTACCGGCGCTATTTTTCGGTCGGTCTGGATGCGGAAACCGAGATCCTGCCCCTGATCGGTTCCAAGGAAGGTATCATGCACATCAGCATGGCCTTCCTGAATCCGGGTGATGAGGTACTGGTTCCCAACCCGGGATACCCCACGTACCGCTCGGCAACCGAACTGGCCGGTGGCGTGATCCGCCATTACCGGCTCAACGACGCGAATAACTGGTTGCCGGACCTGGAGGCGCTCGAAGCTTCCGACCTGAGCAAGGTGAAGATCATGTGGGTCAACTATCCGCATATGCCCACGGGCACGGCTGCTCCGGAGGGTTTTTACGAGGCACTGGTAGCCTTCGCCCGCCGCAATAAGATCCTGCTGTGTAACGACAATCCGTACGCTTTTATCCTTACCGATTCTCGCCGGAGTCTGCTCTCAGTGCCGGGGGCGAAAGAGGTGGCCATCGAGTTGTCTTCCCTCAGCAAAGCACAGAATATGGCGGGGTGGCGCGTGGGCGCGGTCGCGGGTGCAAAGGAATACCTGAAAAGCATTGTTCGCTTCAAATCCAACATGGACTCCGGGATGTTCCGCCCGGTTCAGGAGGCCGCCGCCGTTGCCCTCGGCCTCGGACCGGACTGGTACGAATCCCTTAACGCGCATTACCGTCGCCGGCGCGAGATCGCTTTCCGGATCATGGACACCTTAAACTGTTCCTACCGCCGCGACCAGGTCGGCCTCTTCGTCTGGGCCAAATGTCCGGCCGGGAAAGACGGCTACCGGGTCAGTGACGATGCCCTCTACGCCAGGGATGTATTCCTGACCCCCGGAGGCATCTTCGGCGACGAGGGAACGGGCTACGTCCGTATCAGCCTTTGCTCGACCGAGAACCGGCTGACGGAGGCTTTGCAACGGCTCAGCTGATTCGGCCGCCGAGCTTAAACCTCCCCCTGCACCTGCGTCCCCCGCCCAAGTACCACCGACTTTAATGCTTGAGAAATAAAAACGCCAAATATTCAATTTTAAAATTTCAAATCAAATTGACTGTAACGATTGTCGGCATCGGATTAATTGGCGGCTCCCTCGGAATCACCCTGAAGGAGAACGGCTTTGCCGACCGTGTGATCGGCGTTGACGCCAACCGGGAGAACGCCCATAAGGCCATTCGCCGCCGGCTGATCGACGAAGTGATGAGCCTGGCCGAAGGCGTTGCCGTGGCCGACGTCGTCCTCCTCGCAACGCCGGTCGACGTGATGCGCAAATTACTTCCCGAGATCCTCGACCGGGTGGGTGAGCACCAGACCGTGATCGACGTGGGCTCCACCAAGGAACTGCTGCTCGATGAGGTTGCCGCTCATCCCCACCGGGCACGCTTCGTAGCCTGCCACCCCATGGCCGGTACCGAGTTCAGCGGACCGGAAGCTGCCGTCCCCGAATTATTCAAGAACAAGGTGTGCGTCATCGTCGATGGCCGGGACTCCGCATCCGACGCGCTGGAAACGGCCCGCCGCCTGTTCAAAAGTGCGGGCATGAAGTTCAGCCGTCTCAACCGTAAAGCGCACGACCTGCACTGCGCCTACGTGAGCCACATCAGCCACATCGCCAGTTTCGCCCTGGCCCTCACCGTGCTCGAAAAAGAGCGCGACGAACAAAGAATCTTTGACCTGGCCAGCTCCGGCTTCGGTTCCACCGTACGCCTGGCTAAGTCTTCGGCCGATATGTGGGTACCGATCTTTCGCCAAAACCGGGACCACGTCCTCGATGTCCTCGACGAACACATCGAGCAACTCTCAAAATTCAGAACGCAACTCATCAAGCGCGACTTCGACGGCTTTTACGAGCGGATCGAACGCGCCAACGAAATCACGAAAATCCTCAAATAATCCCGGTCCCAAAGGGATCGAACTTACCGCTACCCCGTACGTTGGTCCGGGGCCACCGGGCGAAGCCCGTGGGAAAAATTACCCCAAATATGGAAATGAAAATAGGAAAAGTACTACAACCCACCCCCGGTCGCGGCCTCGTGATCGCCGGCCCATGCAGCGCTGAGACCGAAGGTCAGGTAATGCAATGTGCCAAAGACCTCGCCAAACTCGGCGAGGTAGATCTCTTCCGCTCCGGCATCTGGAAGCCCCGCACCCGCCCCGGCAGTTTTGAGGGCGTGGGTACCGAGGGGCTCAGCTGGCTCAAGCGGGTAAAGGAGGAAACCGGGCTGCGCACCACGACCGAAGTGGCCAAGGCCGCCCACGTCTACGATTGCCTGAAAGCAGGCATCGACGTGCTCTGGTTAGGTGCCCGTACGACGGTGAATCCCTTCAGCGTACAGGAGGTTGCCGATGCCCTGAGCGGAGCCGACGTACCCGTACTGATCAAGAACCCGATCAACCCCGATCTCGGCCTATGGGTCGGTGCCGTTGAGCGGATTTACAAGGCCGGTATCACCCGCATCGGCCTCATCCACCGGGGCTTCAGTTACCACGGCAAAACCGACTACCGCAACGTGCCGCGCTGGCAGCTGGCGATTGAGATGATGCGCAAATTTCCTGAGCTGCAGATGTTTGTGGACAACAGCCACATCTGCGGACGCCGTGATACCCTGCAGGAAGTGGCCCAGGAGGCCCTGAACCTGAATTACGACGGGCTGATGACGGAGGTGCATCCCCGCCCGGACGAAGCCTGGAGCGACGCCGCGCAGCAGATCACCCCGCAGGTTTTTGGCGAAATGCTACAGAACCTGCGCCTGCGCAAACCGACCGCCAGTGAGGTGGAAATGGCCGACCTGATCGAGCTCCGCCGCCAGATCGACGAAGTAGACAGCGACCTGATCGGAATGCTCGGCAAGCGGATGCAACTGGCCGACTCCATCGGTGAGTTTAAAGCCGCCCGCAACATCGCCGTTTTGCAAAGCGATCGGTGGGAAGTCATCATGGCGGAAGCCGCCAGGGCCGGCACCCAGCACGGTCTGAGCGAGGAGTTCATGAAGTCTTACCTGCGCGCCGTTCACCAGGAAAGTATCGATCACCAGGATGCGATCGTGAACAAGTAAGCTGACCCGCTTTTCGCCCTGATGCGCAAAATCAAGCCCCCGCCCGGTCGTTCCGGGTGGGGGCTTGTTTGTGAGAACTGATAGCGCTTTTTTAGCGCGGTCGCGGGTGCAGAGACTGAATTTAAAGCTTTGGTTGATGAAGCCAGGCTTTGTTTAAAACGTTCAAGGAAGCGGGCCTGCCGGTAGTCGAGGAGTTCGAACGCCAAAACATTCATGAAATGACCCACCTTATTCGCCTGCGTGATCGGGATTCGGTGAATTAACTGGGTGAAGACCTGGACATGCTGGAGGGACTGGAGAACCTCTGTCTTAATTTCAACAAAAGGAGAACCAAACTCTGGCCCTCCATGCGTTTCAATTTCTTTTACCTGGCGGTACTGGTGTCGGGGCTTTCGATGTTTTTTTCGTCCACCTATTACCGGCACGCTCAGCTTTTCGGGTCTGCGTAAAGTGCCGAGACGTTCATTTACTACAACTACCCGGTGGTGGAAGACCGGGTGAAGCCGCCGCCGGGGAATTGCTGTTAAAATAACCGGGCGTCCTGGGTCAGCTATTGCCGCTTCTGAATCGGGTAAGCGTTGTTTCCCCGGCATCGGCATTCTTTGCTCCGTACCGGACTACGGGGATGTTCGTACTGCTCTTTTAAAAAAACTTCTTTGCATTCCCGCGTGCGCGCCAAAAGAATGCGTGAACGGAAATGCTCCGTCCACGCACCTGTTCTGGTTGTAACCGCCGACCGTTATAGGTGGATCACCTCACCGTACGCGGCGGCGGCGGCCTCCATGACCGCTTCACTCATGGTGGGGTGGGGGTGGACCGACTTGACGATCTCCATGCCCGTGGTTTCCAGTTTACGCGCAACGACGACTTCCGCAATCATTTCGGTCACGTTGGCACCGATGAGGTGCGCGCCGAGAAACTCTCCGTACTTGGCATCGAAAATAACCTTTACGAAACCTTCCTTGACGCCGGCAGCACTGGCCTTGCCGGAAGCGCTGAAGGGGAATTTTCCCACTTTAAGTTCGTACCCGGCTTCCTTGGCGGCAGCCTCGGTGTACCCGACGCTGGCAATTTCCGGAATACAGTAGGTACAGCCCGGAATGTTGTTGTAGTCGATGGGCTCGGGATGATGGCCGGCAATGGCCTCCACGCACGTGATACCCTCGGCGGTGGCTACGTGCGCCAGGGCCTGTCCCTTCGTCACATCGCCGATAGCGTATACGCCGGGTACGCCCGTGCGGTACATCTCGTCGGTTTCGATCAGGCCGCGATCCGTTTTGATTCCGAGGTCCTCCAGCCCGATATTTTCGGTGTTGGGGGCTACGCCGGCGGCGGAAAGCACCACGTCGCACTCGATTACTTCCTCTTTGCCGGACTTGCGGTTCTTGGTGGTCACCTTCAAAGTTTTGCCCTTTGTGTTGACGCTCTCCACGCTGGTATTGGCCAGTACGTTGATGCCTTTTTTCTTGTACATCTTGGTCAGTTCCTTGGAGACGTCGGCATCTTCGCGGGGTACGAGGCCTTCGGGCATGAACTCAACGATGGTCACTTCGGTCCCCATGCTGTGGTACACGTAAGCAAACTCGACGCCGATAGCTCCGGCACCGACCACCACCAGGCGCTTGGGCTGCTTGGGCAAAGTCATGGCCTCACGGTAGCCGATTATCTTTTTGCCGTCGATGGGCAGGTTCGGCAGGGCACGGGCACGGGCTCCGGTTGCAATGATGATGTGCTCGGCGTCGTAGGTTGTTTTCTTACCGCTGGCGGCGGTCACTTCCACCTTCTTGCCGCGCACCAACTTTCCGGTGCCTTCAATGACCTCGATCTTGTTTTTTCGCATCAGAAAACTGATCCCCTTGCTCATGCCGTCGGCCACGCCCCGGCTGCGACCGATGACGGCACCGAAGTCGACCTTCGGTTTGCCAACCTTTATTCCGTAATCCTCCGCGTGCTGGATGTACTCGAATACCTGGGCACTCTTGATGAGGGCCTTGGTGGGAATACATCCCCAGTTCAGGCAAATTCCCCCGAGTTTTTCCCGTTCAATGATGGCTACTTTCATGCCGAGTTGGGAAGCGCGGATGGCGGCGGGGTATCCGCCGGGGCCGCTGCCGATTACTATGAGATCGTACGCCATGTTCCTTAAGTGTTTTTTATTGAAGGGGCAAAGGTAAGAAATCGGAAGGCAGGTTTCAGGTATCGGAAAACAGATTTTAAAGATCAGAGCTTCGTGATTAAAGCGAACCCCGGTAATCCGATCTCTGAATGCTGACGCTTACTTCGGTACCGCCGGCCGCACTTCCACTTTGCTCGGCAGCGTCCGGGCGGGCATGCGGAGCAGGTCGACAACCAGCCGGCCGATGTCTTCCGGTTGGATCTTCCAGGCGTCGGCGGCGGAAGGCTCGTTGTCGTTGAAATGAGTGGCTACACTACCGGGCATGATGGTCGACACCTTCACCCCCTGCTTGCGAACATCCATCATTACCGCCTGGGAGAAGCCGACCAGGCCGAACTTCGAGGCGTTGTAAGCGCTGCCCTTGGCAAAAAAGTTGGTGCCGGCCAGGCTCGCGATGGTGAGCAGGTACCCTTCGTTGGCGATCAGGTCGTCGAGCCCCGCCTTGACACTGTTGAAAACACCGGTGAGGTTGATGTCGATGGTTTCGTTCCACTGCTCGGCGGTCATCTCCTGGATCGGGGCGAAGTGACCGATACCGGCGTTGGCGACGACAACGTCGACCTTGCCGAATTCTTTTTTGCCGAGTGCCACGGCTTGCCGTTGACTTTCCAGATCGCGAACGTCGGCCTCTACGCCCAGAACCCGGCCGGCGTGACCGAGCGCATTCAGTTTTTCCGCTGCTTCCTCGGCCGCCTTCCGGCTGCGACTGGTGATGATGGCATGACCGCCTTCCCTGATGATGGCTTCGGCGATGCCGTGTCCGATTCCCTTGCTGCCGCCGGTGATATAGGCGACGTGATTTAATGTGGTTTTCATGCCCTGAAGAACGGTACTAAGTCACCGGTAGTTCTACACTTTTTGGTAGTTATTTCTTCCCGTACGGGCCTGGGCAGGTCGGTCTTGAACCTGTTTTGATAACTTTATTCACTTTTTACATAAAAAATAAAGTGTTTAAAAACCAATATTCATTTTTCTTCGTTACAACAGCAGACTTTATTTCAATTAAAGTTCAAATTGTTCAAGTGTTGTTTGACTCCAGCCTTCCTGGTTTACGGGAAGGCTGGCTTTTTTTTGTCTATTTTTGGCGTAAGTCTTTGCTCCGTGGCCCGGTGTAAATTTGTAGGGTTACGGACGCTGACCATCCTGCTACCAACTTATTTTCAGCGAACGGCCCTTACCGGTTTTATCCTCTTGCCGTGTCGGTTAGCTTACTGAACTCAGGCGCGCCGCCGCCAATCATCACCCGCACTTATCCTGACACGTATCCAATATTCTTTGCTACGAATGAAAATTGATTTCACCTGGGTTCGCGCCGGCTATCGATCTGCCCTCACCTCACTATTGATCTGTACGTTATCGGTCAGTGGGGTGTTTGCACAGTGCCTGACGCCCGAGTTGGCGATGCTCAATTCATGCATCGAACATCCCAACCCCAACGGTTCGGGCTTACTGGTTGAGTCGGAGCTACTGGTCTTACGTTCCGGTCTTGCGGAGATCGGCGTGTCGGATATCGGCTTTAATTTACCGTTCAATGGGTTCGGTGGTTCCAATGCGGACATCGGATTTGACAACGACGGCACTTTTCTGGGCTGCAACCTGAAAACGCCCACCGTCACCCGACTTCCGGGGTGCCCGAACGCGCTACCACTTGGCCCCGGCGACGTCATTCCTCCCAACTCGCTCGTTGTACTTTTTATAAATGGCATCACCACGTCGGCGGATGTTATGATGACGGATTTCAGCAATATGTGCGCTGACGGTCAGGAAGTTTACATCCTGCAGAATGAATGTGATCGAACGGCGGGAGCCTTCGCCAACGGTCCGGGCAGTGGCAATCCCCGCCGCGTCACCACTACTTTTTCGCCGTGTGGTTCAAGCACCTTTGAATACAATACGGACAATATCGACCCCAACGAGGGTACGTATTATCTCATAGGCCCTAATGTTGTCGGCAATTTCAACTGCGATCTCCCCTCAATCCCGAATTCGTGCCCACCGCTCGATACGGTTTTCAGCATCTGCGGTGCCGGCGCCATGATTGATCCGCCGGTGTCGACGGATATATTCAAAGAAGTCTACCCTCCGAGCATCCTGCTGGTTTCCTTTCACCGTACCGCCCTGGAGGCGGAGACAAGGACCAACCCGTTGGATACTTACGGTGGCCCCACGGACGCCCCCGATACCCTGTGGGCACGGACCATTTATGGAATGAACCTCTGCACCGCCGTCGGTCGCCTGATCGTAAAATTCCCTGACGGTGGAGCCCGGACGATGCCGCCGACGGAGCCGCTGCGCGGCTGTGATCCCACCGGAAGCGGTACGGGAACGTTTAACCTCAGGTTGTTTGACGCCGAGATCGGAGGCGGAGAGCCCGTCACCTATTACCGGGATGCGGGGACAACCGACGTCATCGATGATCCGGTAAGTTTTCGAACAATGGCCGATACCGTGTTTGCGGCGGCCGGCCTGAGAAATTGCCGGGGTAATACCGTACCGGTCCGGCTTGAGTTGACCGACGGCCCCAGTACCACGCCAACGACGGTGGCCACGAGCTGCCCGGAAAACGAAGATGGTTCCATCACCCTCACCACTACCGGTTTTGGGCCGTTCAGTTACGATTGGCGCACCAGCGAGTTCGACAGGCTGACCGTTCTCACCGGTCTTTCCCCCAGACAGTACCGCGTAACGATCACGGACCGGTACGGCTGCCGCGAGGAACGGCGCCCGCGAATTCTACGTGGACCCCCGTTAAGAATTTCTTGCCTGATTACCAGAGAGGCTTCGGCGGCAAACGCGACGGACGGGCAGGTGAGGGTGAATTTCCCCAACGGCACCCCTCCGTATAAACTCACCATTTCGGGCGCGGCCGCAGGTACAATGGATGTTGACGAAGCAATGGTTGACCTCGCCAACCTTGCTCCGGGAGCCTACACTTTTTCCGCCACGGACGCCAACGGTTGCGTCTCGGACCCGTGCGAGCTTACCGTCGTCGGATCGGGTTGCAGCCTGAACGTTTTCGCCGTCATCGATTCGGTTTCCTGCGGAAATAATGGTAACGGTAGCATACTGCTGAGCCCTTCCGGCGGAGACGGAAACTACACCTTCGAGTGGGCGGACCCCGCATTCGCCAACGGGCCAATGGCGATGATCTCCACCGCAGGCGCTTATCCGGTGACGATCTTCGACGGGGCGGGTTGCTCCATCGACACCGTTTTCCGAGTAGGTGTCATTGACAACGCTCCCCGGCTGGTGCTTGAATCTCCGATCGGCGACGATGTCTGTTCGCCGGACAGTGTAGGTCTGCCCTTCACCGTAAGCGGCGAACCTCCCTTATCGATCGGGTACCGGCTCACTTACGCCACTGACGGCATTCAGACCACCAGAGAAATCGTAGCCCGTGGAGAAACAGACACGATCTGGATTGAATTCAACGATGATTCCGGCCCGGGTACCCGGTTGGTCATCGATCAGGTCCGGGACGCTAACTGTGCGGTAAGCCTGGCCGATACCTTCAACATTGTGGTGCCGCAGCCGGATACGGTTCGCCGCAACGAAGTCGTTTGCCGGTCGGGTACCGTGCTCATCGGCGGGCGGATGTTCACGGCTGCTTCCCCCTCGGATACGTTTTTAGTGACCGACGGTAATACTTGTGACCTGCGCTACGAAGTGGACCTCACCTTTGACGACAATTCTTTCAATCCCGATACGGTGATCGTCTTTTCCTGCCCGGCCACCCCGTACGAGCTCAACGGGGAAGTATTCGATGCCAACCGTCCCGAAGGGGAGGTAGTCTTCACCCGTCCGGGACGGTGCGACAGCATCGTATTTATCCGGCTCGACATTCCCGAAACCAATCCGGGGAGTTTTAGGGGGAATGCCTGCATGGGGGACACCATTTTCTACCAGGATCGCTTCTTTACCGCCGACAGTACGGGGGGGATAGTGATCCTGCCGGGAAGGGCGGCAAACGGCTGCGATTCGCTGGTCATGGTCACCACCTCTTTTAGCCGAACCGGAGAAGTGGGCCTCTCCGGGGACTTTCAAATATGTCCGGGAGACTCGGTCGATTTGCGATTTACCTACGACGGACCGGGAGACATCGACGCCATGCTGGCCGACGACCTGGGCAACGTCACTGATGTCGGTAGCATTGGCGACGGTACCCGGTTTACCATTTTTCCGGTACAATCATCCGCTTATCGTCTGATCAGCGCGGAGGCGGGTGGCTGCCCCGGAACCCTTGTCGGTACTGCCACGGTGGACGTCAGTGACCTGGCACTTTCCGCGGAGATACTCGTTGACCCGGGCGAGTTTTGTCGGGATACCATCGGCAGCGCCCTTGCGGCCATCAGCGGGAGGGGGGAGCCGGTCAGCATCACCTGGAGTAACGGCTCCCTGGAGGCGATCAATCCCAACCTGCTAGCGGGTACCTACGGGGTCACCGTTACCGACGACCGGGGATGCATGGTGTCCGATTCCGTAACGATCAACCCGCAATTTCCGCTGTTCGCCCGCCTGACCGGAGTGGCACCCGCCTGCCCCGGAGAACCCGGACGGTTGCGCATCGATACGATCTTTGGCGGTGGCGGCTTCTACGAAATCAGCGTCGACGGCGAATTCTTCTTGCCGATCGGGGACGCCAATCGCCTCGACCTGGAGGCCGGCCGGCCTTACCGCGCTCGTATTCAGGACGTTGAAGATTGCCGGATCAGCGTTCCTTTCTTCGTACCGTTTACCGATGCTGCGGTCGCAAATCTTCCCCTCGATACCCTTATAGAGCTTGGCGACAGTCTCCTGCTGGCCCCCGTCATCACGGGGGCAATGATCGATTCCGTATGGTGGACTTACGCACCGGGACTACGTGATGCGGCGTCCTTGACTACGGTGGTGATGCCCCTTCGCTCTACCGTTTACACCCTGAACGTAATTACAAGCACCGGTTGCGTCATTGCCCGGTCCGTAAACGTAACGGTGGACGAGCGCCTGCCGGTTTACGCTCCGTCTGCTTTCAGCCCCAACGGAGATAACGTTAATGAGGTGTACACCCTGGGGGTGAGTGAACGGGTGGAGGCGGTACGAACCTTCCGGATATTCAACCGCTGGGGGACCATGGTTCATGACGGTCTCGACGGCTGGGATGGTATGCTTAACGGCAGACCGGCGGAAGCCGCCGTTTACATCTACAGAGCGGTGCTGCTACTGGCGGACGGATCGGAGCGATCCGTCGAGGGAGATTTTGTGTTGATGCGTTAATCGGTGAATTTGACGGATAAGCGCTTACTCTTCTTCGAGCAGGTCTTCCGACAGCCGTTTACGTGTTTTGGCACCCAGCGACCGGAGTTTTTCCGCGCGGCCGACCAGGGTGGCTCCGTAACGGCCGCCCGTCGATAGTTTTTTGAGGGCGCTGCCGTAGGCGGTCTGGGCGCGGTCTAGTTGTTTGCCGATCGCTTTCAACTCCGTAGTGAAGTTGACGAATCCATCGTAAAGCAATCCGCTCTGACGGGCAATTTCGAGTACGTTCTTTTTTTGGCTGTCCTGTTTCCAGATGAAGCTGACGGTGCGCAACGTGGCGAGCAGGGTGGAGGGGGTCACGATGACGATGTTTCGCTCCAGCGCTTCGAGGAAGATGCCCTGATCGGTTGCCAGGGCAAGACCGAAGGCCGGTTCTATGGGAACGAAAAGGAGGAGGTAGTCGGGGCTGCTGATCTGGTGCAGCCGGGTGTAATTCTTACCGGCGAGGTCCGCAATGTGTTTGCGCAGGCTGCGGAGGTGAGCCCGGGCCTGAACAAGTCGTTCGGGATCATCCGGCGGCAGGGCGCAGTGACGGTCGTACGCCGTGAGAGAAACCTTGGAGTCGATGACGAGGTGCTTGCCCTCCGGCAGATTGATGATAAAATCGGGGCGTTTCATTTTATCATCCGTATCGCGGTAGGTGCTCTGGGCGTCGAAATGTACACCCTGCTGCAAACCGCTGGCTTCCAGTAAGGTGAGTAGTTGCCATTCCCCCCAGTCCCCCTGGGTTTTAGCGTTGCCGCGCAGGGCTCCGGCGAGGTTGTTGGCCTCGGTGCTGATCTGAACGTTCAGTTGTTGCAGGTGCTTGATCTCCTGACGCAGGGAGACGCGGTCCCGGGTTTCTTCCACGAACCGGCGCTCGATCTGCTGTTCGAATCCCTGGATGCGTTCGCGGAGGGGCTGCAAGATGCTGGTGAGTTGTTCGGCGTTGGTAGCGGTAAATGCCTTACCTTTTTCCTGGAGGAGGCGGTTGGCGGTTTGCTCGAACTGGGCCAGCCCGGCCGCCTGGAGTCGTTGCATTTCCTCCCGGCCGTTTTCGAGTTGGGTTTGCAGGTGGCGCAGGTCGGCCCGGGCGCCGGAGAGCTCGGCCGTCACGCGGGTCTCGGCGGCGGTCTTTTCCTGCAGGTTCTCGTAATGCAGGTCGGCTTCGCGCCGTAATTGCTCGTGCACCTCGCGGCGGATAAAATCTTTTTCCACGGCGCTCAGGGAAAGGTAATCCGTGCTCAACCGCAGACGCAAAATCAGCCAGGTAAGCAGAATGCCGAGCAGGAAGGCGGGGATAAGCAGGTAGGCGGTGGTCATTAGCGCTGGGCGGAGGGGGAAAATGTACTTGATCCGTTGGTGGACCATCAGGGGTAAAAATACAGTAAATGTTTTAAGTGCTGTATTTTAGGCATAAATACTTTGCCAAAGGTTCTTTTGGGCGGGTACGCGGGTGCCGGGATGGTAGCGGGGCAACGATTGTTCCCCGTTGTGTCAAAGCTTTTTTAAAACCTTACTGTGCACCTGCGGCCGCGCCCGGTAAACCGTCGCTTCCCGACGGCTGATTCGTAAGAAAATCTAAAGATGAAACCTGGCGGGCAATAGCCTGTTATTTCCCTCGTTAGGCAGCTTTAATGGTTGAATTACCTTTTGTAATCTTTTTGTACTGCTGTAAAAGCAGCTCCGAATTTATCTCCCCCAGAATCAAATGAAATTTTTTCTAGCAGCGATTTTTACCGCCATTATGGTGGCTGGTCCGGCCCCGGCCCGGGCGGGCAGCTGGACGGACTCCGTTATGGAGTGGTTCACGGAGTTGTTCTCTTCCGGGGAGGACGTTCCACCCCCGGCTACCGACCTGAGCCCCTATCTTTTCGACAGCCTTTTCACCAGCCCCACCGGTCTGCTGCTCAATACCGTAGCCGATGCCGATACCCTGGCCATTAGTTCGGAATGGCCGTACGTTTCCCTCGACCCCGCCGCTGACCTGGAACGCCACAACCGCCTGCTGCGCCAGACGATACTGCTGACTCCGCCGGCAAGTAAACTACCGCTCCGGTCGCCGGCCGTCCGCATCGTGTACCGCTACGATCAACGTCCCGCCGGATTCATCCGTATGGCCCGCCGCTTCGCCAACGTGCAGGAAATTCCCTTCGAAGAAGTGATCGGCTACGCCCTGCCGGTGGGTCTGGCCCTGCCGACCATCATCATTTCCGACGATCCCCCCGGTCAGTCTCCCTTCAATCAAAATTGGTTCGAGCCCCTTTATGAGCTGAGCCAGCAGGACGTGACCCTGATCCACTTCGGTGACGTTGCCAGAATTACCGGCATTCCGAAGGCGTGGTCCGCCATCAACAGCCCGTTGCGTTGTAAGGAGTCCGAAGCTTTCCTGGCCCAGGCCATTTTCGGGGCGGAATTGCTCGACGGCCGACTGGAAACGACTACTCCGGCTTTCGCCAGGGGAACCGGGTTCCGGCTGGAGCCCGTGCGTACGGGGTTTCGGTTGCCGGAGTTGCTTGGTATCGACCGCACCAAGCTGGACTACGTCGATCACCACATCAACCGCGGCATCCGTTACCGGGCGATGCCGGGTGCTCAGTTGCTGGTGATGAAAGACGGTCAGGTGGTGTTCGAGCGGGCGTACGGCCACCAGACCTACCGGAAGCAGGAAGTGACCCCCGGAGACCTTTACGATCTGGCCTCGATCACCAAGGCGGCCGCCACCACCCTGGCCGTGATGAAACTATACGACCAGGGTAAGATCAAACTCGACGCCCGGGTACGCGACTACCTGCCCGACCTGAAACGTAACCTGATTGGCCGCTATAAAATCGAACGCCTGCTGGCGCACCATACGGGTTTACAATCCGAAATTCCGCTGACGGGCCTGCTCGGTAAAAAGTATGTCGCCGATTCGATCCGGGGGGCTTTTACGCTGCCGATCGGCCCGGAACGCTGGCTCGACGAGGAGGTACCCGCCAGGGTGCGCAAAAACCTGTCCGGTAAGATCGGCTATACCCGCCGCCAGGTGTATAAATACAGCGACCTTAATTACTACGTACTGCAGCAGGTAGTGGAAGCGATCGCCGGTGAACCGATGGAAGCGTTGCTGGAACGAGAATTTTACGCGCTGCTACGGCTGGGGAAGCTGGGTTTTCGTCCGGCCGGAAAATTTCCCTCCGAGCGATTGGTGCCTACCGTCAGCGATCAGTGGATGCGGGGCGGCTTGCTGCGCGGCTACGTTCACGACGAAGGTGCGGCCCTGATGGGCGGCGTGGGAGGACACGCCGGCTTGTTCGCTAACGCACACGATCTCGGGCAGTTGTTTCAATTGTTGATCGACGAAGGCGTCCATGAAGGTAAGGAAATCCTCTCTCCGGAAACCGTACGCCGCTTTACGGCCAAAAACCGTTACAATCACCGGGCTCTGGGTTTCGATCGTCTCGCAGGCGGATTCAAACACGTCGTCGGGGAGGGGGCATCCCGCAAAACCTTTGGCCACCTCGGCTTTTCCGGAACTTCCGTGTGGGCCGATCCGGAAAATAAGCTGGTCTACGTTTTGCTGACCAATCGGGTACACCCCGACCCAAAAAACGATAGGTTTATGAGTATGCAGATCCGGGGACGGGTATACCAGGGGATCTACCGGGCGCTCGATACCTGGGCTTCACCGTTATAGTTATCCGGAACCCGATCTCTTCGGGATCGGGATTTTCCGAGTGTCAGCTATGTGCAAACAGGAACCCGGAGAGCCCCTAATCCGGGAGATAAACCGAAGCCAAATACAACGCTTCCACCTTAGCCCGCGCCCAGGGAGTTTTCCGCAAAAATTTTAGGCTCGACTTGATCGAAGGATCGCGGGTGAAACAGCGAATATTGATTTTCTCGCCGAGTTCTTCCCACCCGTAAGACAATTCCAGGTACTCCAGCATGTCCGCCAACTTTACGCCGTGGAGGGGATTGTTGGGTTGCTCACGGCGTGGTTCTTTTTCTTCCATCTTGTAGAGGTTGCGGCTGGTAAGTTACGGACTTGCCGGTAGGGTATGGTCGTAATACGCCTGCAGTCCGCCCTATCGCAACTGATTAACCCGAATCTTCCGTTTTTTGACCCGTCCGTTGTCGAGCAGGGCGATGAGTCCTTCGACCTTGGCGCGGGGGACGCCCACGAAGGCACAGTCGGCCAGCAGCTCGATTACCCCGAGTTCCCCTTTTTCGAGACCTCCCTTCTTGAAGAAGAAGCCGGCAATATCGCCTTTAGAGACTTTGTTTTTGCGGCCGGCGGAAAGGTAAATGGTGGCCCACTTGCTGTTCTGAACCGGTCGGGCTTCCAGCGGCAGCACGGCATCTTCGGCGTCCTCCACGTAGTCTGGCAGGGGGTGGCCCTCCCAGCGCAACACGAAGGCGGTTCCGTTGGCGTGCATGCGGGCCGTTCGTCCGTTGCGGTGGGTAAATTCTGCGGCTTTCAGCGGCGTTTGGAAGTGAATGATGAAGTCGAGCTCCGGGACATCGATGCCCCGCGCGGCCAGATCGGTAGAAAGCAGCAGGCGGTGCGTTCCGTTGCGGAATTTGATCAGCGCCCGCTCGCGTTCGATCTGTTCCAGGCCGCCCATGAAGACGGCGTAGTCGATGTTGCGGCAGTCGAGAAAATCGGCTACGAAGCGGAGAGTTCCCTTTACGTTGCAGAAGATGATGCCCCGGCCGTTGCCCGTTTCACCTAGGACTTTCTCCAGCGTTTGTAATTTATCCTTATTCGGAGCAACTACGTCAATCAGCTTCAGACGGTTGCCCCGCGTGCCGAGGTAATCGATGGTGGTGGGGTCGGTAAAGGTCATGAAGTCGGGGATGTCCACTTCGTTGGTGGCCGAGGTCAGCACCTTTTTTGTGATGAACGGCAAGGCGCGCACGATCTCACTCATCTCCTTCTCGAAGCCCGTTTCCAGCGATTTATCGAATTCGTCCAGCACCAGTGTTTTGATGGTTCTGACAGAAAAGACTTCCCGCCGCAAGTGATCGGCCACCCGACCGGGCGTACCGATCAGTACCGCCGGGGGCGTCTTCAGATCGTCGCGTTCCTTCGAGCCGGGCCGCCCGCCGTACACCGCCGCCACCCGGAAGCCGCTGCCCATCGTGCGCATCACCTGCTCGATCTGGATGGCAAGCTCGCGGCTGGGTACCAGGATCAGGGCCTGTACGGTAGCCAGGTTCGGACTCAGTTCGTTGATGATGGGAAGTAAAAAAGCGAGGGTTTTACCCGTGCCGGTGGGGGAGAGCAGGAGGATCTCGTCGGTGTGCAGGATAGCTTTGCGGGCTTCGATCTGCATGGGATTCAGCTGGGCGATGTCCAGCTTGGCGAGGATCTCGGATTGGGATTTCATCGCACGAAGATAAGTCACGACTACTATTGGATCGCCCCGGATGTTTCACGACCAGGTCTTTTAGATCGGGACTTGCTCCTACGCCCAGTGGTCTGTCAAGCCTAAGATCGGTAGTAATCTGCGGTGCCTTTTTCCGCTTGGTTGCGTCGCTCAAATCCTCACTTAGCTACGGCTAAGCTCCGGTTTGAGCTCCTTACCAATCGAAAAAAAATCACCGGCACCCTACCACCAATTTAAGCTTTGACACACCACTGGAGGCATCCCTTTACTAACTGATCCCAAACTACACTGCTAGACAAATGCGATAATAATCCTCCCCCAGCCCTTCCAAAAGAGGGGAGATGATCCGCATTTATCTAGCAGTGTAGACCCCCATACACTAACCCTTTTCTCTGAAATACGCGTAAGTAACCACCTGGCTGCGGACTTTTTCTTCCCCCTTCTTCCGCTGCACGTAACTGTTTCCCTGCTGATCGGAGAGCAGGCGCGACTTGGTATTGTCGCGCAGCTGGATGTCCATCATGTGCAGGATCTCGGCTTTGATGACCTCGTCGTACACCGGGAAGGTGGTTTCGATCCGGTGGCTGAGGTTGCGGGTCATAAAGTCCGCCGAGCTGAGGTAAAGTTTATCCGCGCCGGCGTGGTGGAAGTGGAACACGCGGGCGTGCTCCAGGTACCGGTCCACAATGCTGATGCCGTGGATGTTGTCGCTGACGCCTTTGAGGCCTGGCACGAGGCAGCAGATGCCCCGGATGATGAGATTGATTTTTACGCCGGCCCGGCTGGCTTTATACAGCAGGTCGATCATTTCCGGATCCTGCAGGCTGTTCATCTTCAGGGTCATACCGGCGGGGCGTTTTGCATCCGCTTCCCGTATCTCGAAGTTGATCAGGTTTTCCAGGCCGTCCCGGAGGTTGAACTGGCCCACCATCAGGTGCTCGAAGTCTTCGCCGGGGTGCTCCACCTGCTCCAGAAATTTAAATACCCGTCCCACCTCGGTAGTGAGCCGGTGATCGGCGGTGAAAATGCCGAAGTCGCTGTATATCTTGGCGGTATCCTCGTGGAAGTTACCGGTGGCCAGGTAGTTGTACACCCGGGGCACCCCGTCCTCGAGGCGGCGGACGTACGCCAGTTTGCTGTGCACCTTCACGCCGGGGAAACTGTAGTTGACGTGTACGCCGGCTTTCTCCAGTTTTTCTCCCCAGCTCAGGTTGGCCTCCTCGTCGAAGCGGGCTTTTACCTCGATGAAGACGTGCACTTGCTTACCGGCCCGGACCGCCGCCATGAGTGCTTTCATGATCTTACTCTTGCGGGCCACCCGGTACTGCACGATCTTGATGTGGGTCACGGCGGGGTCAGAGGCGGCTTCTTCGAAAAAGCGGACTACGGACGCGTAACTCTGGTAAGGCACGTGCAGCAGGTGATCCCGGGCACGGATGGCGGCCCAGAAGTCTTCCGCTTCTTCCAGCGGTGCGTAGGGCAGGGGCGGTTGGGGCGGATTTTTTAACTCCTTCATGCCGAAATCAGGGAAGCCGAAGAACTCCGAGTTGTTGTGGTAACGGCCTTCGGCGAGCACGTCGAGGTTGTCGAGCTCGAAGGTGTCTTTCAGGTAGTCGAGCAAATCGGTGGGCATGGTGCGGTCGTACACGAAGCGGCTGGCGGGGCCTACGTGCCGGCGTTGGAGACTCGTTTTAATCTTGGTCAGCAGGTCGCCGCTGAACTCGTCGTCGATGTACAGCTCGGCGTCCCGGGTCAGCTTCACGCTGTAGGTGTCCTCGATCTCGTAGCCGGGAAACATCCAGGAGATGGAGTGGCGAACGATGTCGTCGAGCATGATCAGGTTGCGGTTGCCGTCCGTGGCGGGCAACTCGATGAAGCGCGGCAGGTGATCGCTGGGGATCTTGACGACGGCGTAGGCAGTCTTGCGGCTCTTCTTTTCCGTCATCAGGATGGTCAGGTAGAGTTGGGCGTTGTTCAGGAAGGGTCGCACCATATCCTTCACCAGTAGTACAGGCTGTACAAAGGGCAGCATCTTATCGTGGAAGTAGCTTTCCACCCACTCCCGTTCGGTGGGGTCGAGGTCGAGACGGCGTTTAAGGTAAATGCCGTGTTTGGCCAGTTCCGGCGTGATTTTTTTCTCAAAGATGCGGCTGAACTCCTCCTGCTGCCGGTTCACGATCCGCTGGATGGTGCGGACAGTCTGCTTGGGCGTGATGTCGAGTTCTTTTTTGGTTTTCTTACCCACCCGCAGCAGGTTGCGGTGGTTGGCCATACGCACCCGGAAAAACTCATCGAGGTTCGAGCTGTAAATGGCCAGGAACTTGATGCGCTCGAACAGGGGCAACGATTCGTCCTTGGCTTCCTGCAGCACGCGGTGGTTGAAGGAAAGCCAGCTGATGTCGCGGAGAAGAACAGGGTCCATTTTCAGAATTAGTAGTTTGGTGGTATTGCCATGCTTTATTACGTGCGTGACGAACACGACATCACAACAAAGCAACCGGACCACTATACAAAGTAGGGCGGGGTCGCGGGTGCAAGGTAATAAGGGAGGAGCAAAGAAAGGTACTTAAGATTTGACCGTTACTCTCCCGCCCGCACCATCCGGCTCACGAAGAACCCATCGTACCCCTCCACCTGCGGCAAAAAGGTCTGCTTGTGCTCCAGCGTCCACTCCCGGCCGGCTTCGGAGGCAAGAAAGGCAGCGACCTGCGCGTCGTTCTCGCGGGGGAGGATGGAGCAGGTAGCGTAGACCATTTTGCCGCCGGGCTTCACCATGCGGCTGTAGCGGTGGAGAATATCGGCCTGTTCCTTCACGACACGGTCGATGAAATCCTGGCTCAGTTTCCACTTGGCGTCCGGGTTACGGCGCAGGACGCCCAGGCCGGAGCAGGGGACGTCGAGCAGCAGCCGGTCGGCGCGGTCGTGCAGGCGTTTGATGATCTTGGTGGTGGTGATCTCCCGGGTTTCCAGGTTGGAGACGCCGTTGCGGCGGGCGCGTTTTTTGAGTTCGTTCAGCTTCCACTCGTGGATGTCGAGGCTGATCAGCCGGCCCCGGTTTTCCATCAACGCGGCGAGATGGAGGGATTTACCGCCGGCACCAGCGCAGGCGTCGATTACTGTATGCCCTGGCTCGACCTCCAGGGTAGGGGCGGCCTGCTGGCTGCTGAAATCCTGTACTTCGAAGAGCCCCTGCTTAAAGGCCTTCGTTGCGAAGAGATTTTTGCGTTCCGTCACCCGCAAACCGGCGGCGGAGATGGGCTCGGTGCCGATGCCTTCTTCGGCCAGCAGGTCGACGAGTTCACCGGGGGTGGTCTTCAGCGTATTAGCGCGCAGGCTGACGGGGGCCTGCTCGTTGAGGGCGGCCAGGGTGGGCGTCCAGAGTGCTTCGCCGAGGGCTTCCTCGCCCAGTTTATCGAGCCAGACGGGGATGGATTCACGTAAGGCGCGGTCGGCCTTTGCCTCGTCCCACCGAGCCTTGAGGGCGTCTTCGTCCAGCTTACCGAATTCTTTCCAAGCGGGCAGTTCGTAGCCCTCGCTCAGTAGGTGGATCCCAACAAGCCGCCACCAGTCTTCCCGCTTCCTGGGCTTCGAGCCGCCCATCACGTGGCGCAGCAGGCGGTAGTTGCGCACCACGCCGTAGGTGGTTTCGGCGATGAAGGCCCGGTCTTTGCTGCCGCGCTTTTTATCGGCTTTGAGGACGCGGGCTATTTCGCGGTCGGCGTACTTGTTTTCGCCGAAGATGTTGGCCAGGGCTTCGGCTACGGCTTCTATGTGGGAGGGGTATAATCGGTCCATTGCGGGGCGAAGGTAGGTAGTTAGTCAAACAGTCTTTAGTCAAATAGTCAACTAGTCGGTATTATCCTTTCCGACGCTTTAGAATACCCGTGAAATACTTGGCTTTATCCTCCATATTCCATAGCTGATAGATCGCAATGATTCTTTCGAGTTGGGCTTCACTCAGGCATTTTTCTCCGTTGCGGAGCAGGTCGCATAGCTCCTGGTTCTCATTCTTTTGGCGGCGGATTGACTTGCGGCACTCCGGGCAATTAACGGGTACGGATTCGAGGTCGAACTTAAGTGATTCGTACCAGTACCGTTGTTCGGTGAGCTGAAACATAAAGGAACGTTCACAGTTTCTACAACCGTGTTCCGTGCTCCAGTAGGCTAGGCGCGGCTGGTTGTTGAATACCTGGGCGGAGGGATCGGCGAGAACGGCTTAACCCGTTGCCAGACAGGGATCACAGGCTCAGTGAAAGCTTTCCACCTTCAAACTATCGAAGGGCGTGGTTTCCAATTCTGAGTGATAGACGTATATGCTTTCCTCCCGGGTTTTTACCTGTGCGGTTGCTTTTTTAGCTTCCTTCCGGTGACGGGGAGTATTGCAGCAGGGGCAGGTGGCGAGGTTGTATGGCTTAGGCATAGGCGGGTATGACCTTCATTGCTTTTACAAAGTTTCGCTTTGCACCAGCGGCCGCGCCTGGGAAAATTTAAAGTTACGCACGGTGCGCATACCTGGCCCGAAAATAGCGTTTCGAATTTGAAGCCAAGTTTACTTTATGCTGAAATCCCTTTTCTTTTTGTTGTTAGCCTCGGTTGTTTTGCCAAACGGTCAGTCGGATTTGGTTCGCATACCCGTACATATCGAAGGTAAGATTGGTTACATAAACGGACGAGGAGAGTTAGCGATTCCCGCGCTTTTCCATGCCGGCGACATTTTTACTGAAGGTCTTGCCCCGGTCAGGGAGAGTGGCCTTTACGGCTATATTGATTACCACGGTGATTACGTTCTCCCACCGGCCTATGAATACGCCGAGCCATTTCGTAACGGGCTTGCACGCGTGTGGAGTGAGGGGAAGCAGTCCATTATTGATCGTGAGGGATGTGCTTTATTTGTAAATGGTCATGCCGAAGTATTTCCTTTTAACCACCATTTGTATACAACCGTGAAAAGTAAAGGGGGGAAGTATGGACTGATGGACCGAACGGGGAAACTCTTGTTCGACACCATTCTTGGTAATATGCCCGAATTTGATGTAGCCGGTCTTGCGACTGCTGGCCTTTACGGATTTGATGCGAGACAAAAAGGGTACTACACTGGAATTATCGATACGACTGGTAGCATAATTTTACCGTTTCAATGGAACCGTGGTCTGAAGGCTATTGGCAATGGCTATTATGAATTGATTTACCCCGGAAATTGGGAAAAGGATGGAGCTGATCCATCAGCGGTTATAGGTCCGGACGGACAGTTACTTGTCAAATTCAATGGTTTCGAATGGGCTCCTGACGAAGAACATCGCGTCTCTCAAAATGGTGTAATTCCCAATAAGATTCACGATGTAGACTGGGCTACACTTCGTTCCTGGAGCAGTGGTGACAGACTTGATCATGCTGCCCTGTTTTCCGCGAGTGGAAAAGTTATTCGCGATGATCCGGATTGGGAGTTCATCAGCTCTTTTACTAAAGGCCGTGCCTTTGTATATGACATCAATCACCGCTACTGGCTGATTAACGAAGCTGGCCAACGGTTGATGGAAATATCTTTCCTGGCCGTATGTGGTCTTGATGAATGGGGGACTGAACGGAATAACATCTTTGAAGACGGGAAAGCAGTTGTTCGAAGGGGAAGACATTGGTACCTCCTGGACTGGGATCTACAACTGACACCTTTACCAGATTTTGGTGCGGGAGTAAAGGTTACGCGCTCCGGTGACTTATTGAAACTGGAGGCGAAATCTAACGATGAAGCGGCTGATGCCCACGGTAGGGTATACGGCTGGTTCGACCTGGAGAGTTGCCAGTTGGTAACGCCGCGTTACAGTGAGGTGATCAGTGTAGCTCCGGGGACGGATATACTGGTCTCGCGACTAAAAGACCGAACGGTATACATGAATCGTACTGGAAAGGTGATTTGGCAAGAAGCATTACCGGGGAAGCGCGGTGAGCGAAATCTGGACTATTTAGAAATGGCTGACTTTAAGGCTTTTGCTCAAAGAAAAGGAGAGGAGAACAGGAATTTTTCGCAATATCCGGAGTTCAACCCTTTTTACCGAATTCCATGGAGTGGCAGTATAGGGTTTGAAGCTGATCTTAAGGTCTCGACTACAGTTAAAGGCGATCGGTGTTTCATCGATGTCATAAACCTTACTGCCGACACACTGTGGTTTCCCGCTCAGGATGGTACCATTGAAATGATTATTCAGGCCCGTGACGAGCACGGGGTTTGGCACGATATTCAGTACCTGGGCCAAAGCTGGTGTGGCCATAGTTACCGAACCCTTGGGTTACCCTCTAAACACGCCTGGACTTTCAGTCTGCCCGTTTATGAAGGCGCTTTAAGGACGGAGATTCGACCAAAACTGACGTATAAATCTGCGTTTAACGGGTTGAGCCGTTTAACGGTTTACGGAAATGCGGTGAGTGGTGCGGTCAACCCCGGTCAATTCTGGAGGAAGCAGGACTGGTATTAATGTCTCCGATTTTCGAACGCTTTTCTACATGTCCAACACTTCATCAGATCCTTGCTGCTCCGGCATACCCCCCTCAACGGCCAAAGCCAACACCACCGTAAGCACACAACCAATCAGGTTAAGCCACAGGTAAGCCAGATTGATGTAGCCATAGGAGGTAGCGATGAAGGTTGCGATCACACAGATTTCGCTAACGATGGCGGCCACGAAAACCGCCCGCCCGCCAAGGCTCTTGAAGAAGAAAGCCACCACAAAAACCCCCAGAATAACCCCGTAAAAAAGCGAGCCGATGATGTTGACCGCCTGGATAAGGTTATCGAACAAATTGGCGATCATGGCGAAGCCCAGCGCTACGCAGCCCCACATGATCGTAAGGGCCTTGCTGGCGGTGAAGTAGTACTGGTCATCTTTACCGCGCACGAGGCTGCGGCGGTAAATATCGACCAGGCTGGTGGTGGCCAGGGCGTTGAGCTCCGAGCTGGTGCTCGACATGGCGGCCGAGAAAATGACGGCCAGTAGCAGACCCACCAGCCCGATCGGCAGGTAATTGATGATGAAGGTGATGAAGACGTAGTCGCGGTCCTCCGTGATCGCCTCGGGGTCGACGATCCTGATCAGGTCGTCTACGCGCGTAGCGACCGCGTCGCGGTTGTCCAGGGCGATACTCAGCTCGGTCTTAGCGGAAGAGATGACGGCGGCATCGTCGGAACGGATCGCTTCCATCAGCGCCAGGGAGGCCCCTTCGGAGGTGGTGCTGAGCGTGGCATATTCTGCTTCCAGGGCGGTAAGATCCGCGGCGTATTCTGTTTGGCGCACCTTCTCCAGATTAGCCGTATTGAAATGAACCGGCGGCGTCGTAAACAGGAAAAAAACGAAGACAAGAATGCCCACGAAGAGCACCATGAACTGCATCGGTACCTTGAAAATACCGTTGAACAACAGGCCCAGCCGGCTTTCCGTCAGGCTTTTACCCGAGAGGTAACGCTGCACCTGGCTCTGATCGGTACCGAAATAACTCAGGAAAAGGAAGGTGCCGCCCAGCATGGCCGACCAAATGTTGTAGCGGTCGTTAAGGTCGAATTTAAAATCGATCACCTCCAGCTTACCGAGGGAGCCGGCTACGTTGAGCGCGTCGGTCATGCCTACGCCGTCGGGCAGTTTCAGGAATACCACCACGCCGGCGGCCACCATGCCCAGCAGGATGACGATCATCTGCTGCTTCTGGGTCACCGAAACGGCTTTGGTGCCCCCCACGACGGTGTAGAAGATCACCACCACGCCAATCACCAGAATGGTCAGGCTCAACGACCACCCGAGAATGCTGGAAAGAATGATCGCAGGGGCGTAGATAGTAATGCCCGCCGCCAGTCCGCGCTGGATCAGGAACAGCAGGGCGGTCATGGTGCGCACCCGCACGTCGAACCGCCCCTCGAGGTATTCGTAGGCAGTATACACCTGCAATCGGTAGTAGATCGGCAGCACGAAAACGCACAGGATCACCATCGCGACGGGCAAACCGAAGTAGAACTGGGCAAACCCGAGGCCACTGTTATAGGCCTGGCCGGGCGTGCTCAGAAAGGTGATGGCGCTGGCCTGGGTGGCCATCACGGAGAGGCCGATCGTCCACCATTTCAGGTCCCGGTCGCCGAGCAGGTAGCTCTTCACGTTGTCTACCGAGCGGGTTTTCAGCACGCCGTAGGTGACGATCGTCGTCAGGGTGCCGATCATCACCAGCCAGTCAATAGTACTCATGCGTAAGCTTTGCTGAATAGGTAAAACAGAATGATAAGGAGCACGTGCAGCACGATCACAACAGTGTACATGCTGCGCCAACTGCCGAGGATGGGCGGTTCTTCTTCTGGCGGTATCGGTTCGGTTTGCTGCAACATGGACCGCAAGGTAGCGTATTGGTCGACAAAGTGGTACTACACTTGTAATACTTTAAGAATAATACTGCTCCCGCACCTCGACTTTAAATTAAAGGGCGCGGCCGCGGGGATGCAGCGATGGTTTTTAAATTGACATGGCTTTAGCCGCTCGGGTTTCTTTCTACGACTAAAGTGCCACCCCCCTCCGTCGATAAATTATAAAAACAGGTCTTTGTATCCGGCACCGGTAGTGACGGTCGTCGGGTTTGTCCCCGGAGCCGGAATACACCAGCAACCATACCACCATCCTGCTGTTTATCGTTTGATGCCCCGACTCAACAAAATAGCCCTCGGCGGCGGTTGCCACTGGTGTACCGAGGGCGTCTTCGTCTCCCTACGCGGCGTACATGAGGTTGAGCAGGGGTGGGTAGTTTCAACACCTCCCGACGATGCATTCTCCGAAGCGGTAATCGTACATTATGATCCTGGGGAGATTTCTGCCGAAGACCTCATCGCCGTTCACCTCGAAACCCATGCGGCGACCGGGAACCACGGTCTGCGCCACCGCTACCGCTCGGCGGTTTACGCGTTTTCCGCAGAAGATTCGGCTCTTTTCAACGAATTACTGGAGCAGTTCGCCGGGGAGTTCAGCGGGCCGTTGGTTACCCGCGTGTACCCGTTCGTCGCCTTTAAACCCTCGTTGCCGGAGCACCGAGACTATTACCGGACGGACCCGGAGCGGCCGTTTTGCGTGCGGTTCATTGCGCCCAAGTTGGCGGCGTTGCGGGATAAGCGTCCGGAACTTGTCCGGCCGGACGACCCCGCTGGTGCCGGGCAGGTCAGAAAATAAAGGTTTAATCCCCGGTTTACCTGGCAATGCAGGTACCGCTAAATCGGATCACCGTCCCTGATACGACACCGCAAAGCGCCAGAGATCATCCGCTGCGTCGCTGTTGGGAAAAACGGTGCGGGCCTCGGCTTCGTGGCCGGCTGCATCGTCGTAGCGTGCGCTGTAGTGCCCCATCACCAGGCGGCCGACGTTGGCGTCGCGGGCGGTGCGGGCGGCATCCCTGGCGGTGGAGTGGCCCTTCTTTGCCGCGTCATCGGCCATATCTTCCAGGAAAGTAGCTTCGTGGTACAGCAGGTCGACGTCGCGGACGTAATCGGCGAGTTCAGGAAAGTAAATGGTATCGGTGCAGTGGGCGTAGCTGCGGGGTGGGGAAGCGGGGTGCACCAACTCGGCGTTAGGAATCACGGTGCCGTCGGGCAGCAAGTGATCGGCCCCGGCTTTAATGGCTCTGATGTCCTGCCAGGACAGTTCGTAGCGTTCGATGGCCTCCTTGATCATATTGGCCTCCCGGGCTTTTTCGCGCAGCAGGTAACCGTTTGTCTCGATGCGGTGTTGGAGGGGAAACGCGAAAATTTCCAGTTCGCCGGCGTCGGGCAGTCGAAGCAGCCCGTCGGGGTGAACGGTATCGAAGTGCAGCTCGTAGGGAAGTCCGTAGCGGTCGAGTTCAAGCACGGCGTTCAGGCGCGGCCGCAGGTGCAGGGGGGAGACGATCGTGAGCGGAGTAACCCGGCCCTGCATGGCCATGCTGGAAAGCAGCGGTGCCAGACCGAAGTAATGGTCTCCGTGCAGGTGCGTGATCAGAATGAGGGATACCCGGCCCATCCCCAGCCCGGCTTGCGCCAGTTGCCGCTGGGTGTTCTCGGCGCAATCGATCAGTACGTCCGTTTGTTCCGTGCGCAACATGGCGGCCGAACAATTGCGGGTGGCCGTGGGGGCACCACCGGCGGTACCGAGCAGGATGAGTTCGAAGCGCATGGTAGAAATGGCGAGATATCAGGGTTTACACGGTACCAAAGGTCAGCAACCAACCGAAAAGTTTTAAAACTTGCAACAACTAGTATTCCGGTAGTATTCCAGCAATTCTCAGTTCAGCCTTATTTAACCTTGAGGTACTGAGTTCAGGTTTTTAGTCCACCAATTCTATGCGTTTTATTTCCCCCCCCCCTCTCCTCCGGAAAGGGGCCTGGGGTGAAGTTAATTGAAACCAAATTGAGAACTGCTGCTTATATTCTGAACTCTAAATACTGAAAATCCTCACTCTTCTCCCTCCGACTGCAAATCCCGCTGCAGCTCTTCCATCATGATGAAGTCGCTGGATTCGGAGATAGTAGGCAGAATGGTCAGCACGGAATCGACCTTGGAGATTTCCACCAGACGCTTTACGGCGGGGTGATCTACGCCGGTAACGACGAAGGTGCCCAGGTTGCTCCACAGGCGGCGGGCGGTAAGGATGGCGCTGAGGCCGGAGCTGTCCACGTAGTGAACGGAACTGAGATCGAGGATCAGGTTGTTGGTGCCCTCATTGGCCAGAATAACGAATTCCGACTTAAGCTTCGGGGCCACGGCGGAGTTGAGGTTTTCTTCTTCCGGCTTGATCAGGGTGTAACGTTCCTGTTTGTCGATGCTGAATTTCATGTCTTAAAGTAATTTATGCGGCAAAGGTAGGTTTTTGCGCCGTATGTGGCTAACGTAAGCACAAAACGTGCCAGTATGCCGTTGTTCTACGACTAAACCTTTTAAAAACACGTCAGGTTCATCCACGGAACTCCAACAAAATAATCATTGCGCTGTTTGCTAAGGGAACTATCCGATCAGGGAAACAAGCCACAACGTACAACCGGCGATATGTCAGGTACTTTTGTCAGGCCGGTAATGGTGGCACGTTTATTTCACCATGCTTCTTACAAATAGGTTGGGGTGACTTCAAAACTGCCCTTTCGTCCTTAACTTGGCACCTGCGTCCGCGCACTGAAAATGTTGCTCCAATGGTCCGGAGGTTAACCGATCGCCGGATTTTGAGTGTCCGTAGTTAAATGAAACGACAAATATTTATAGAATGAATAATCCTAGCCAACGAGAATTTAGCCCCGAAATAAAGAAGGCAATGGCCCGCGGGAAAATGGAAGCCGAGAAAATGGGGCACGCTTACGTTGGCCCCGAGCATTTGCTCCTCGGCATCCTCAGCATGCCAGATACCCTGGCCGCGCGCGTTTTGCGCAACCTGGCCGTTGATCTGCAGGCGTTAAAAGACACCATCCGGGACAACGTGCACCGCAACGGTGGTGCTTCAAGTGGCCACACCATTTCTCAGCTGCCCCTGAACGACAAGGCCGATCGCGTCCTGAAAGTGACTTTTCTGGAAGCGAAAGCTCTGAAGACCTCCGTGGTCAGCCCCGAACATCTTATCCTGTCCATTCTCCGCAATAAAGAACTGCCGGCGACCAAGATCCTGCGCCAGTTTGAAGTGGAATACGACATTTACAAAGCAGAACTAGACTACGTGAAAGACGAAAAAGATTTTACCGAAGACACCACCTTACCCCTCAACGCCGCCCCCGGCGACGAGGAGCAGTACGATAACGACGACGAACAGGGTGGAGGTCGTGGTTTTCAGGGTGGCCAGCGCAAGGGCGGCAACAACAAAAGCAGAACCCCCGTGCTGGATAATTTCGGCCGCGACATTACCGCCCTGGCCGATTCCGATAAACTGGATCCCATCATCGGCCGTGAAACCGAGATCGAGCGCGTCAGCCAGATACTGAGTCGCCGTAAAAAGAACAATCCGATCCTGATCGGTGAGCCCGGGGTGGGTAAAACCGCCATCGTGGAGGGTCTGGCCCTCCGCATTCAGGAAAAGCGGGTCAGCCGTACCCTTTTCGACAAACGCATCGTGATGCTCGACCTGGCCGCCCTCGTGGCCGGTACCAAGTACCGCGGCCAGTTTGAAGAACGGATGAAAGCGATCATGACCGAACTCGAAAAGAGCCGCGACGTGATTCTGTTCATCGACGAGATCCACACCATCGTCGGTGCCGGTGGTGCCACCGGTTCACTCGATGCCTCCAACATCTTCAAGCCCGCCCTCGCCAGGGGCGAACTCCAGTGCATCGGTGCTTCCACGCTCGACGAATACCGCCAGCACATCGAAAAGGACGGTGCGCTCGACCGTCGTTTTCAGAAGGTGCTGGTCAATCCTCCAAGCCCCGAGGAAGCGGTACACATCCTGAACAACATCAAGGGTAAGTACGAAGAGTTCCACAATGTGAATTATTCCGACGATGCCATCGAGGCCTGCGTGAAGTTCAGCGACCGCTACATCACCGACCGCTTCCTGCCCGACAAAGCCATCGACGTACTCGACGAGGTCGGTGCCCGTACGCACCTTAAGAACATCACCGTACCCGAGCACATCGAACAGGTGGAGGCCAAGATCGAAGAGGTGAAAGAGGCGAAGAACGCCGCCGTGAAAAATCAGCAGTACGAAAAAGCCGCCGACCTGCGCGACCAGGAAAGCAAGCTGCAGCGCTCGCTCGAAGAAGCGAAAATCAAATGGGAAGAGGAGGCCAAAACGGCCCGCTACCCAGTGAACGAAGAAGACATCGCCGAGGTGGTGTCCATGATGACGGGTATACCCGTCAACCGCGTGGCCCAGAATGAAAGTAAGAAGCTCGTCGGCATGGCCGATGACCTGAAGGGTGCCGTGATCGGGCAGGACAACGCCATCGACAAGGTGACCAAAGCCATCCAGCGTAACCGCGTTGGACTGAAGGATCCGAGCAAGCCCATCGGTACGTTTATCTTCCTCGGCCCTACCGGTGTCGGTAAGACCGAGCTGGCCAAGGTGCTGGCCAAGTACATCTTCGACAGTGAAGACAGCTTGATCCGTATCGATATGTCGGAGTACATGGAGAAGTTCAGCGTCAGCCGGCTCATCGGTGCGCCTCCCGGATACGTCGGCTACGAAGAAGGCGGTCAGCTGACCGAAAAGGTCCGGCGTAAGCCATACAGCGTCATCCTGCTCGACGAGATTGAAAAGGCACACCCCGATGTGTACAATATCCTGCTCCAGGTACTCGACGACGGTCAGCTGACCGACGGAATGGGCCGCAAGGTGGACTTTAAGAATACCATGATCATTATGACTTCCAACATCGGTGTCCGTCAGTTGAAAGACTTCGGTCAGGGTGTCGGCTTCGCCACCAAGGCACGGACCGAGAACGCCGAGGAGAACAGCAAAGCCGTGATCAATAACGCACTGAAGCGGACTTTCTCTCCCGAATTCCTTAACCGGATCGACGACGTGGTGATCTTCAACAGCCTCGATCAGGAAAACATCTTCAAGATCATCGACATTGCCCTCGACGATCTCTACAAGCGTCTTGACGGGCTTGAGTTCTCCATGACGCTGAGCGATGAAGCTAAGAAGTTCGTGGCCGAAAAGGGATTCGATCCCCAGTTCGGCGCCCGTCCGCTGCACCGCGCGATCCAGAAGTACATCGAAGATCCGCTGGCGGAGTTTATCCTCAACAACAACCCCGAGGGGGGCTCAAGACTGCTGGCGGTACTTAACGAAGAAAGCGACGCCCTGAAAATCACGCAGGAGGAAGCCGTAGAGTCCGAGACCGAATAGGATTTATATAGCTAAAATGAGTGTTCAGAAGTCAGTAATCCAAGTCGCGGGTTACTGACTTCTGGTTTATGAGGGGTTCGCAAAGACCCGCTCACCGGGCTGGTGAATGACCGGCTTAGCGCAAAATTCGCGTGGGGATGGAAAACGTATCGTAAAACTTAGCGAATCCCATGTTTTCACCCTATTTTTGTTAAAACCGGGAACTTATATACAATAATTTCCTTTCCTTAACATAGACAAGCCCTTGCGGAGGATGGCTAAAAAGACCTCCGGCATCCTCCCTCTTTCTTAATTAAATTCAACAACTTTTTGGGTAGACGTAAAGGCGGCGGCCGCAAACGCACTTTTCGCAGAGAAGACAACACACCTAAGCACCGCATCAACGACATGATCCGTGCACCGGAAATTCGCCTCGTAGGGGACAACGTAACCAAGATTTCGGAAGATCTCGGCATCGGCATCGGTCCGGGCCAGGTACACGAAACGCGCAGAGCCAAACAATGGGCCCGCGACGTTGACCTCGATCTGGTGGAGATCAGCCCCAAGGCCGAGCCTCCCGTAGTGAAGATCATCGACTACAAGAAATTTCTTTACCAGCAGAAACAGCGGGAAAAGGAACTAAAGGCAAACACCGTTAAGACGGTCGTCAAGGAAGTCCGTTTCGGTCCTAATACCGACGATCACGACTTCGAATTTAAGGTCCGTCACGCTCGTGGCTTTCTGGAAGACGGGGCGAAGGTGAAAGCCTACGTTCACTTCCGTGGCCGTTCCATCGTCTTTAAGGACCGGGGCGAGCTGTTGCTGCTCCGTTTCATGAAGGAACTCGAAGACCTCGGTCAGGCCGAAGCCATGCCGAAGATGGAGAAGCGCCGGATGAACGTGATGATCCAGCCGAAGAAATCCGCCAAGTCCGCTTCCGCTAAGAAGAAGGCAGAAGCCGCCAAGCGCGCCAAGGTGCTTACCGCCAATGCGCCAAAGGTTACCAAGGCAGAGGTAGCCGCCGCCGAAGAAGAGTAAATCTGCTTTTTCGACAGCTCAACGTAAAAGCCCGACCGTCCATAGTTTTTGGCGGTCGGGCTTTCTGTTTTCCGGGTATGCAGCAACGTTGGCGGAGCGTTCCGAGCCGAAGCGATTCATGGTTTTCTGAATATTGATCTCTGCCCTGGCCCCTTGCACGGCTATTCAGAAGAAGTCCTTGCATCCTGCGTCCGCGCCGCTTCTTATTCCGGTAACTCGAACTTCCGCAGAATGATCATGCCGAGCGCAAAGAAGACCGACAAGGCCAGCAGGCTGAGCCGCATGCTGCCCGTCAGGATATCGAGTACGGCAAAAATGAAGGTGCCGCCCACGATGGCCACTTTCTCGAGAATATCGTAAAAACTGAAATAACTGGTGACGTCTTCCCGGGTAGGTATTAGCTTGGCGTAGGTGCTGCGGCTCATGCTCTGGATGCCGCCCATGACCAAACCAACGGCAGCCGCAACCCCGTAAAAAGTCGATTTTCCCTGTACGAAATACCCGGCCAGGCAAATACCGAACCAGATAACCAGCTGGAAGTAGATCGCCGTCTTGTTGCCGTAACGCTTACTCACCGCCGCAGCCAGGTAGGCGCCGCCGATGGCAACGATCTGGAGGATGAGCACGACCTGGATCAACTCACTACTCTCAAAACCCAGTTCCTTGCTGGCAAAGGCCGAAGCTAAAAAAATGACGGTCTGAACACCGGCGGAGTAACTGAAGAATGCCCCGAGAAAACGTAAGGTAGGTTTTGATGACTTCACCCGCTTCCATACCGAGGTGAACTCCCGCCAGCCCTTACGGCTTACGTCGGCCAGTCCGGCGCTTTTTTTACGGACGTCGGCCGGTAAGCGGGAGAAGGCAATGTACCCGAACACCAACCACCAAATGCCTACCGTGACAAAGGCGAGTAGCACGGCCGTTTTATCATCGGGTATGCCGAACCAGGAGGGATTAAGCACCATGGCCAGGTTAAAAACGAGGAGAAGCACCGAGCCGATGTACCCCATGGCAAATCCCCTGGCGCTCAGGTTGTCGAAACGATCCTGCGTCGCGATAACCGGTAAAAAGCTGTTGTAAAACACCAGTCCGCCGGCAAAACCGATGAGACCCAGGGCGAAACCGAGGGTACCCAGCCAAAGATCCTCCATCTCCTTGAACCAGTACAGGCTGATACAGGCAATTCCGCCCATGGTCGTGAACATACTGAGGAAGAATTTTCGCCGTCCACCCGCATCCGCAATGCCCGATAAAATGGGGGAGAGCACCGCGATGATCAGGTAACTTACCGTAATGGTGAGGGTCAGCCAGGCACTGTTCGAAAACACTAAACCCGCCACGGTAAACGTCGGGTCGACCACGCCCAGAAAATAAGGCGGAAAAATGGCTGTCGTGATCACCAGCGCGAACGCCGAATTGGCCCAGTCGAATAGGGCCCAGCCGTTCATGGTCTTGCGGTCGTTGAGTTGGTTTGGCATGGGCGTAAGATAGGGTGGTGCGGGGGATATTGACATGGCGAGCGGCGAGCGGGAAAGCATTACGATCACCCGGCCGACCGGGGCTGACCGGATCTTGGCGCCTGGTACCGGGCTTATCCCTTTGATTTGGAAAAGTTGTTCCCGTATTACCGGAGTGGCCCAAACAAACCTTTCCCGGCGGGGTTAGCAATACTGAAGACCATTCAGCCAAGCGCTTACCCATTCGCACATGATCAAGGAACTACGCCGCCAGTACAACGATAATTTCACCAACGAAGCTTACCGGGCGATGATCGCCTGGCTCGGCGGACAGTACAACCACGATCCTAAATTTCACGTAGCGGAATCTCCGATATTCATCCCCAACGAAATCCGCGATCACCTGCTGGCCGCCTGCAACGACGTGCTGGACGTAGTCGTCCAACCCGACTTCGCTTACCGCAGCGCCCCCGCTATTCCGCCCGGTGAAAACGTCCCCAATCAAACCGACCGGCCGTTGTTCATGCAGTTCGATTTCGGGCTTTGCCGCGACGGTGAGGGCAACATCATACCGCAATTGATCGAAGCGCAGGGCTTTCCCTCCCTGTACCATTTTCAGTACTTGCTGGATAAAAGTTACCGGAAGTTTTTCCCCATACCCGATGATTTCACCTGTCGCTTCGGCAACCGGACCGAAGCGGAATATCTCGGACTGCTGCGGCAATGCATCCTGGGCGACCACGCCCCGGAAAACGTCATCCTCCTGGAGGTAGATCCGACCAACCAGACCACGCGCATCGATATGGTCGTTTGCTGTAAGGAACTGGGCATCGCGGAAGTCTGCATCAGCGACGTGGAACTCGACGGCGGAAAATTATTCTACGAACTGAACGGCGCGCGGCACCAGGTCCGGCGCATCTATAACCGGGTCATCTTCGACGAGCTCAAAGCGCGGCCCGATCTGAAGCGTACCTTTAACCTGATCGAAGTCGCCGACGTGGAGTGGGCCGGGCACCCCAACTGGTTTTTCCTGCTGAGCAAGTACACGCTGCCTTTTCTCAACAGCCAGTACGTTCCCGATACCCGCATTCTGAGCGAGATATCCGACCTCCCCGCCGACCTGGAGCAGTACGTCCTCAAACCCCTGTACAGTTTTGCCGGGTCCGGCGTTGACCTGCACCCGACGGTGGAGAAGATCGCCGCCGTCGAAAACCCCGAACATTTCATTCTGCAAAAAAAGGTCACCTACGCCGAACTGATTGAGACCCCGGACGGTCCCGCCCGCACCGAAGTGCGCATGATGTTCGTCTGGCCCGACGAAGAAGACCGCCCGGTCCTGCTCAACAATCTCGTGCGGCTTTCGAAGGGAGAAATGATCGGCGTGCGCTACAATAAAGGGAAAACCTGGGTGGGAGGAACCCTCGGATACTTCGCCCCTTAGTTGCCTGGCAGTTTACCTTATCTCCGTACCAATATCATCTGGTTGGTCGGCCGCTGCGATCGTTAATTGCTGATTATCGTACTTTTTAAAAATCTTCGTCAACGCTGCTGTGTTGACTGCAGTTTCTGTCGGGGAGAAGAGATAACGGTGTTGTCAAAATTTCGTACTTCTCGAGTTGTCGAACCCTATGACCCGTGCTTAATAATTCAAATACTTTTCAGGGCAATACGCGCGTCACAAAATGCATTATTGAGTATCACACCTATCCAGATCCAACGATGAAGCGCCACCAAATTTTCTTCCTTTTACTTATTGTCGGTATTTGCGCCTCCTATTCCGCTGATGGCCAGCGCAGAAACCGGAAGAACGCTGAGCCCGACTGGCCACCGGCGCGTGCCTATGGTCGTACAACGCTGGGCAATGCGCTCCAGTCTGTTTTTCAGCGGCACTATGACTTTTGCGGATTTACCAAACCGTCCGGTAAACGGGATTATACCCCACCCACCATCGGTCGGTTTCTGGGCAAGCGTAATTTGCGTACACGGGTGGAGCGGGCGGACATTAACGGAGGGAATCTGCTCAGCTACATCTTTAGCAGCGAGGAAACCGCCTTACCCCTCAACGTGGTTCGTTACCGCGCCGATCAGTTGCTGTTCAACGAAGAAGCCGGTATCGACTTGCAACCGGAACCGCGCCCGGGGTTCGACGCATTTTTGCTGACGAAGAACTGCAGCGGCTACCTCAAAGCCAGCCTCGACGCCGGGCTTAAACCACCCTACGTCGCTTTCTCGGCTGCACTGGATACCGACGCCCGTCGCAACTCCACGGTGGTGGCGCTTGCGGGCAGTTTCGTCAGCCCCCTCACCGAAATTCTTCAGGCCAACGATGCGCGTACCACCGAACTGATGGCTACCCTCTGGCGCTTTTACCAGGATCAACCGGAATATGCCGGTCGTGCCTTCTACCTCACCCAGTTCGACGGCGTCATGGTGAAACACCTCACCGACGCTACCGAAATCTCCAACACCGAGCAGAGCCTGGGGGTGAACGCCGCTGTTCCCCTGGCAGGAAAATTCAGCGCCGGCCTTACGCGGGCGCACACCAGTAGCAGTAACTTTGCCGGCACGGATTGGGAAACCATCGTTTACACCGATTTTGCGGGCCCCTACCAGCGGGAGCAACTCTTTGCCCCTTTGCCCACACCGGAAGACATCGAAGTTTACTTTCGTCATACGCCCGTGATCGCTCCGGCTTCCGGTCCGATTGCTCCGTTGCGGGAAGGTGGCTCGCACCTGCATTCGGTGGCGGTGGCGGGCTTACCCGCCGGGCTTGCCAACGCCGGCTGGCAAATTGAAAATCTGCGGGGTAATGCCTACCGGGAAATTCCAGCACTAAGGGTGACCGACGGAGGATCTTCCGGACTTAATTTCTCCATCACCGGGTACTCTTCTCCGGAGTTGTTTCCCGCCGGTCAACCCGGGGCCGTTGCAAGCATACCGCTTCACTACGAACTGGTTATGCCTTCCCGTAGCCATACGTCCGATTTACGCATTCCCGTCAGTCTTCGGTTGCCCACTTCCGCTCATCCGCAGGTGGAGATGGCCGGTGCCCGCTTCGAACTGCAACGCAAGAACAACGGACAGTACGCTTTTCGCTGGTACCTGACCCTGAACGTGAATGATGCAGAGAACCCGCTGGACCCCATGGGCAAGTTCGACGCGGCGGAGATCACGGCCGGATACCCCGAAAACCCCGTTGATCTTAAACTGGTGGAAGCCTCCCTGGACGCCCGCCGCTCAACCATGCTGGTGATCGTGGAAACCGAGCGCACCTGGCCACTGAAGGAAGTGGACGATCGTAACATGATGACGATGCCGGTACGGATCGAAGTGTGTATGCCGGTAAAGGGCGGGTACAGCCTGTGCCGGCGACCGCTTTCGGCGCGTTTGGCCGTGCCCCGTATTCGGGTGGCCGCGGTACCGCGTTTAGATTAAACGTTGTCAGACCTTAATAGAGCTTGCGGAAACGAAGCAACGGCTTCCCTTTCGGACTACTTCCGCGCGGCGGCCATCGGGTCCGGCAACTCCATCAGCCGCAGGGCTTCCAGCACGATGGCGTCTTCTTCGTTGATCACCCGGTAAAACGCCGAGTTGTCAAACAATTGCTTGGCCAGGCGTGCCCGGAAAAACAGGGCCAGTTCGGGACGAAGTCTGGCGGGAAGGTTTCCCAGTTCATCGTCGTAATCTTCCAGGGCTAGGGCGGTCAGGGCGGGAAGTACCTCACTGAGGTCAAGTTTAAAGTCAGCAATGAAAGCCTCGATGGTTTTGAAGTCTCCGAGTCGGGCATTCTCGCGGATGTAACGAAAAAGATAACCGGGTATCTGTTGCCGCAGCCGCAGAAAAGCCTGATTGTTCAGTGACGTATCCAGCGGTACGAAATGGTCGGGGGTGATGCCTCCGCCACCAAACACCGGATAGCCGGAGTTGGTAAAGAACAACTCGGTGGTGTCCTGCTCCGCTTCGGTGCCCCCGGTCAGTTCTCCGCTGTCGTAGCGGCGCCCCAGTTCACTTCGGTAAGCATCTTCTCCTTCTTCGTAAGATCGCTGAATGCTGCGGCCGCTGGGGGTGTAATACCGCGCGATGGTAAGGCGCAGGGCCGAGCCGTCGCTCAGCGGGTACTGCTCCTGCACGAGGCCTTTACCGAAACTTCTCCGACCCACCACGATGCCCCGGTCACGGTCCTGCACGGCACCGGCAACGATCTCACTGGCGCTGGCCGATCCTTCGTCGATCAGCACGGCCACGTTCTGAATATTGTAAAAAGCCCTGCCGTTCGTCTTGTACTCAACCCGCCGGCTGTTGCGCCCCTCGGTGTACACCAGCAGCTGACCTTTTTGGGGGAACAGTTGGCTTAAAAGCTTGGTCGCCTCGTTCAGGTAGCCTCCCGGGTTGTCGCGCAAATCGATTACGAGGTTAAGGGTCTGACCCTTTTCCATATTTTCTTCCAGTGCTTTCACGAACTCATCGTAGGTCGTCGCGCTAAAACGATTGATCTTTACATAACTGGTATTTTCGTTGAGGTTGTAAGCGGCGTCGACACTGAAAACCGGGATCGGTGCCCGGGTGATATTGAAGCCGATCAGTTCCGCATCTCCGGGTCTGCGCACGGTGACGCTCACCTGCGTTTGGCTCACGCCGCGCATCAGGCTGGCGGGATCGATGTTAAATTTATTGACACCCGTCACCAGGCTGTCTTCCACGAAAATGATCTGGTCACCGCTGCGCAAACCGGCTTTCTCGCTGGGGCCGCCGGAGAGGGCGGAGACGACCGTAATGGTATCGTCCACCACCAGAAATTCAATACCGATGCCGTCGAAGTTGCCTTCCATCGATTCGTTTATTTCGCGCAGTTCGTCGGCGGGAATGTACACGCTGTGGGGGTCGAGTTCGTCGAGTACCGCCCGGATGGCCGCTTCGTGCAGTTTGTCGGCGTCGGCTTCGTCTACGTACCGGGCGTCGATAAAGCGCAGCAGTTCTTCTACCCGTCCGGTACCATTCGCTTCTCCGGTCGCTCCGATCAGGGGGGCGTTGCTTTGCAGTTTGAAGCCGAGGTAGAGACCTACGGCAAGCGTAGCGGCAAAAAGCAACGGAGTCCAGATTTTAGTGGTTGATTCGGCCATGTGTCAGGTCAGATGATCTATAAAGAGACGGTAAAGCAAGTGGGGGCGGCTTGGCCTTTAGGCATGTCCGCGGTAGCGCCTTGGCTTAAAGGAGAACGGGGATTCCGTAGTAGTTCAGGCGGAGAACGCAGGATGCAAAGTATAATAGCAAAAGCCTTGGTTTTCCTGCTAAATGCAATTCCTCGGTGGAAGGTTGTGCAAACCGACCCGGCGGATCGTCAGAATTCGTCCGTTATGTGATGGCCCACTCCGCCGGGCACGTAAAATTTATGCGCGTTGCCCACAGCGGCGCGGTAAATGGTTGTTTTTCCCTTCACCTCGAAATTGAGCCGGAGGCCGGCGGGGAGGAAAGCCATCCGCTGTGTGGGGTTGAGGTCAAAATTTTCTCCGGGGTTGCCGGTCAGGGCGCCCTCCAGCAGAAACAGAATGGCCGGGCCGTCGGGCGTATTGATCTGCAACTGTCCTTCGTTGGGCTCGGCTACCGAAAGGGCGAAGTCCGGTGCGGGGGTTTCGAATACCCGCCATTCGTCTCCCTGCTCCGTGGGGCCTATTATTTCGGGCGTAATGGTGTCGAAGTTGATGTGTTTCAGCAACTCGGGTACATCGATATGCTTGGGGGTCAGGCCGCCCCGCAGACAGTTGTCGCTGTTGGCCATCAGTTCAATACAGGTCCCCTGCAGGTAGGCGTGGGGTACGCCGGCGTCCTGAAAAATTCCCTGGCCGGGCCGCAGGTGAACGATGTTGAGCCAGTAGATGCTGAAGATTCCCCGGTCATGATGACCATCCTGGCTGTACTGCTCCACGGCACGGTGAGTCCAGAAGGAAGGGTAATCGCGTCCGGAATCGAGCTTAGGTCCCAGATTATTGACCAGGGGCTGCAGCAATCCGTCGATGGTTTCCTGACTTGCTTCCATCACATGTTGGTACAGACCACGAACACCACTCTCTTCCAGTACCGGAACCAGTACCTCCCAGCCGGGAATGTAACGCAGCATGTCCATGATCGCGGACATGGACTTGAAGCCGTGCAGGAGGTAAAAGTCGGTGAGGGCGACCCCCAGTTCTGGTTTGTGGTTGCTGTCGTGATAGTTGCGGTTGGGAGCGTTGCGGTCCGGTCCGTTCAGTTCTTCCCGCGCAAAGCCTTCCTCGGCTCCTTTCTTGTCCGGGTGAACCTGAATGGACAACATCTGGCGTACGTCGAGTATTTTAAATAAAAAGGGCAATTTATTATCGAACCGGTTGGCCACCGGTTCCCCCAGCAGATCGGCGGGGGCCGCGGCGATGATGCGGTCCAGGGTTTCGTTCTCTCCCACCACCCGGGCGGGACCTTTAGGGTGTGCACCCATCCACAATTCCGCCGTTGGCCGCCGGTCCGGATTTCCCTGGCCGAGCAGGGCCGTCAAATAGCTATATCCTCCCCAGGCGTAATGCTGAAGTATTCCATCGATCAGGTACGGCTTTTCGGAAATGTCAGGCATTGAAAGAAACTGATGGTTGCGTTGGCAAAAGTAGTTATTTATCGCTGACGGACCCACAAGGGGAGTGATTATTACCTTCATTTAACGACAAACCTTGCATCCCGCGTCCGCGCCATACAGCAAATCTTTACGACCGGTAAAGACCTAAAGCATTGGTATCCCACTATTTGCCCCCTCTACTACTCGACTACCTGACTAATTGCCTAACTTCGCGCCCTCATAAACGAAAAACATATGCCTTACCTGTTCACTTCGGAGTCCGTTTCCGAAGGTCATCCTGACAAAGTAGCCGATCAGATCAGCGACAACCTCGTCGATCATTTTCTGGCTTTCGATCCTTCCTCCAAGGTCGCTTGCGAAACCCTGGTAACGACCGGTCAGGTAGTGCTTGCCGGCGAAGTGAAGTCGAAAACTTACCTCGACGTGCAAACTCTCGCCCGCGACGTGATCGAACGCATCGGGTATACCAAATCGGAATACATGTTCGAGGCCCAGAGCTGCGGCGTACTGTCCGCCATTCACGAGCAAAGCCCCGACATTAATCAGGGGGTCGAACGTACGAAAAAGGAAGATCAGGGTGCCGGTGATCAGGGCATGATGTTCGGCTACGCCACCAACGAAACCGAGAACTACATGCCGCTGGCCCTCGACCTGAGCCACCGCATCCTGCAGGAACTCGCCGCCATTCGCAAGGCCGGAAAAAAGATGAAATACCTGCGTCCCGACTCCAAGAGCCAGGTGACGATCGAGTACGACGACAACCACCAACCCATCCGCATCGACTCCATCGTGGTCTCTACGCAGCACGACGATTTTGACGTCGACAAAAAGATGCTCGCCAAGATCAGGGAGGATGTGATCAACATCGTCGTCCCTAAGGTAAAGCGCAACCTGAAGAAGAACCTCCAGAAGCTGTTTACCAAAGACATCACTTACCACGTAAATCCAACGGGAAAGTTTGTGATCGGTGGTCCGCACGGCGATACCGGCCTCACCGGTCGTAAGATCATCGTCGATACTTACGGCGGCAAGGGTGCGCACGGCGGTGGCGCTTTTTCCGGTAAAGATCCCAGTAAGGTAGACCGCTCGGCGGCTTACGCTACCCGCCACATCGCCAAAAACCTCGTTGCGGCGGGCGTTGCCGGTGAGATATTGGTGCAGGTCAGCTACGCTATCGGTGTGGCAAAGCCGACAAATATCTACGTCAATACCAACGGTTCCGCCAGGGTAAAGATGACCGATGCGCAGATCGCCAAAAAGGTGAAACAGATCTTCGACATGCGCCCCTACGCCATCGAGACGCGCCTGAAACTGCGTAAGCCGATCTATTCCGACACCGCCGCCTACGGACACATGGGCCGCACCCCGGAAAAGAAAACGCTGACCTTCCGCGACGGCTCCGGCAAAACCAAATCTATGAAGGTGGAAACTTTTACCTGGGAAAAACTGGATTACGTCGCTAAAGTGAAGAAAGCCTTTAAGCTCTAAAGCCGCTCGGATGTCCCGTTGATGTAAGAAAGGCCCGGCGTATTGCGCCGGGCCTTTCTTACTTGCGTACCAATCGTATGTCGATGAAGTCAGACGGTGGGCCAGAAAGTCATCGGGTCGACGGCCACCCTGTCCTTGCCCGTTAAAATCTCGAAGTGGAGGTGGGGGGTAGTCTTTTTTGCGTTACCGGTATTACCTACGGTACCGATCTCGTCGCCGGCTTCCACGACGTCGAATTCTTCGACCGACCAGGATTCAAGGTGGGCGTAATAGTACAACCGGCCCGTGCCGTCGCGCAGGTAGATTTGTTTACCGCCCTTACCGCCTTCGTTGATGCGCTCGATGTAGCCTGCCGTTGTCGCCACTACCGGGGTACCCTGCGGCGCTTTGATGTCAATGCCCTGGTGCCGGCGGGTTTGGCCGCGCTTATCGCCAAAGACGGAAATGACGTGGTCGGTAGTATGGTTGATGACGGGAAAAGTCAGCGGGGGCCGGGCGGAGAATTTAACCGGGGTCAGCTGTTTCGGGGGTAACGCAGAGACCGGATTTGAACTGGTTTTGAAAGTCGGCGTGATTGCGCCGGCTGCGGGAGGAGGTGATTTAAGCACAACCGTGGTTTCTCCGAGCGCAATAGACGTTGGTGGTAGTCCCTGGTGAATCCGGAGACCGATAAGGCCGACGCAGGTTATAATCTCGATAAATAGAATTTTGTAGAACATGGTGCAAGCTTAGTTCAGTGCTTTAACAGATCTGGTGTGAGCTATGTTGTCAGGTGTGCCCTTACGGAATATTTCAGCAATTATCTTTAGTAAGTCGTAATTGCCTGTAATTCAAGTGAAAAAGATAAAAGCCACCGTCTATAGAAGTAATAGAAAACCCGCTTTCAGGACACTTCCTGAAAGCGGGTTCACAGCGTTTTAGTCTGCTGAAGACCGAGCGTCGGGGGGGCTAATCAGCGCTTGATGAGTTTACGGGTCACCCGTTCTCCGTCAATCTCCACCCGCAGCAGGTAGGTGCCGGCGGGGAGGGTTGCGAGATCGAGCTGCCGGGCGTTGCCGGACCAGCTTTTAAGACCCCGGCCGCTCAGGTCGGAAACCCGCACTTCGTCGTAGGCCGGAAGATCCCCCGTAACGTTGAGCGGTCCCCGGACGTAAGGATTGGGGTAGACGGACAGGTCAGCTCCCCAGGCCGGTTCGCGGACGGCAAGGGCAGTTTGTACCTGAAGTAATTTCGAACCACCACTGATTGCCGCGTTGGACTGGTCGGCCCGCACAAAAGCGTTCGGAATTAGATCAAGACCGAGATTCAGGACACCGGCACCGTTGTTGGGGTCGATGGCAACGAAAGAGATGGAACAAACTTTGCCGCCGGGGCTGGTGGCGTTGGTCTGGTCTTTGCGGGTCAGGGAGATTTCCAGCCGGCCGGTCGTACTGTTGTTCACCCGGTCGATCGTCAGCAGGTCGTCACCCAGGAATGCATCGTCGTAGGACACCCGGATGGAGCTTTCCTCTACTTCGGTCGGGTCGTAAGCCATCGTGAAGGCGAGGCCGTAACCTACTGCATTCGGATCGTCGTTTTCGCCCAGAAAAACATCGACGGTCGTCTCCGCTCCCGCGTTGATGTCGTCGTCCTCCTCCAGTCTGAGCGCGGGGCCGGAGGCAATAGAGATGTCCGGAGCGGCCGTAAAGTTACCCTCGGCGCGGTCGTAAGAATCCGCAACGACGTCGGCGTCGCTTACGCCAATCTCCCCGTCCCCGTTAGCGTCCACCTTCGCAAGATTTATTCCGTTGAGCAGGGTGACGGGCCAGGGCGTGGTGGATTGCTGACTGAAATCCGTGCTGGCGTCGGTCCGGGCGGGGCCGTTTGAGCCTAACAGCAAACCGATGTTCAGCAGGTCCCGATGGTCTACCTGACCGTCATCGTTGGTGTCTCCGGGCAGTACGCTGACGGCGGCATCGGATCCGAAACTGATGCTGCCGGGGTTAAGCTGAAAAGGGTACGGATCGATGGAGCCCTCAACGGCAAACTCGGCCATGTAAAACCCGTCCCAGGTTATGGAAGAGAACCCGGAGTCGCCGATCGGGTTGAAGCACACTTCCATAAGAACGGTGCCGCTTTCCACGGTGATGCCGGCCAGGTCGCTGGTCGTGTAGGAGATGCCGAGCTGATTTTCGCCGAGCGACGTTGTCGTATCCAGGGCACCTAAATTAAGCGGGTTGGGACCGAAACGGGATTCAATGTAGTCCAGTTTTGTGCCGTCCCATTTCAGGGAAAATTGCATGGCTACGATGTTGGGAAAGGAATCCGCAATCACCGGGGCACATACGATGCCTTGGCCGGAGGGGACCAGTACTTCAGGTACACTAAGCTGAACTTTTGTCTGGGCCCGCAAGCCGCAGATTCCGCAAAAAAATGCGAGGGTAAGAAATAGTAAACGCTGTTTCATGTGTTTTTAAATTCAGTTTTCTTGGCTCTTGTGACGGTGCCGTGCGGTAGGGGTCACGTGGCTTGGGGGGAATGAACACGATAAAGCTACGCCAAATAGCCATGTCGGTACCATTGAGGCCGGCATTTTAACACCCATTCCCTATTTCGATTACCGGCTTGAACTAAACCTGACGACCGGATCTACTCCACCTCCTTACGGAACAAAACATTTTGGCGCGACCGCAGGATGCAAAAGTGGAACGATTAAAGCGCAATGATCCGAAGCCGGAAGCTCCGAAATTCTTAAAAAATGACCTGGATCAACGGCGAAGATTTTTTTACCGTCGCTTTGCTTTTTTAGCCGATCTCTGCATTCCCGCGTCCCCGCCCTAATGCACGTGCGCTTCCCCCGCACCGGAAGGGATCCGGATATCCTCTACGATATCCTGTACGGTTTTGGGCGGCGGCTCCGTCATCCGGCTCACCGTCAGGGAAACGATCAGGTTGATGAACATGGCCACCGTACCGAAACCCTCGGGCGAGATGCCGAACCACCAGCCGGAAGAGGGCGGTACTTCGCCCACAAACCAGCCGAGTTTATACACCGCCATGTAACCGAACATGACCAGGATGCCGACGATCATGCCCGCCACGGCCCCTTCCCGGTTCATTCGCTTATCGAAGATGCCGAGAACGATGGCCGGGAAGAAACTCGCCGCCGCCAGCCCGAAGGCCAGCGCGACCGTTGCCGCCACGAAGCCCGGAGGATTGATGCCGAACCAGGCCGCCACGATCACCGCTCCGGCGGCTCCGCCCCGTGCCCACCAGAGCTCTTCCTTCTCGCTCATACCCGGCTTGATCTGCATCTTCATCAGGTCGCGGGAAACGGCGGTGGAAATGACCAGCAACAAACCGGCGGCGGTGCTCAGGGCGGCCGCCAGGCCACCGGCCGCCACCAGCGCGATGACCCAGTTGGGCAGCTGGGCGATCTCGGGGTTGGCCAGCACCATGATGTCGCGGTCGATGTAGACCTCGTTGGCCACGGCGGCGTCTTCCATGGCACCGGGGCCGTAGTTGATGAGCCCGTCAGCGTTCTTATCGTTAAAGCGAATCAAACCCGTCTCCTCCCATTTTGTGAACCAGTCGGGCATTTCCGTGTAGGGCCGGCCCTGCATCGTTTCGATCAGATTGGTGCGGGCAAAGGCGGCGATGGCCGGTGCCGTGGTGTACAGGATGGCGATGAGCAGCAACGCCCAGCCGGCCGAGATGCGCGCGTCCTTTACCCGGGGAACGGTAAAAAACCGCACGATCACGTGGGGCAGCCCCGCCGTACCCACCATGAGGGCAAAGGTGATGGCAAAGACGTCGATCAAGGACCTGGAACCATCGGTGTATTCCGCAAATCCCAATTCCCGGTGCAGACCATCGAGTTTATCGAGCAGCGCCACGCCGGGCTCGTTCTGCATCTCGCCAATAAAACCGAGTTGGGGAATGACGTGGCCCGTCATATTGAAAGAAATAAAAATGGCCGGCACCATGAAGGCGAAGATCAGCACGCAGTACTGCGCAACCTGGGTGTAGGTGATGCCCTTCATGCCGCCGATGATGGCGTAGAAGAAAACGATGGCCGTGCCGATGTACACGCCGGTGTTGATATCGACCTCGAGGAAGCGGCTGAAGACCAGCCCGACGCCACGCATCTGCCCGGCAACGTAGGTGAAACTGACCACGATGGCGCAGATCACGGCCACCGTTCGTGCCGTATTGCTGTAGTACCGGTCACCGATAAAGTCCGGGACGGTGAACTTGCCGAATTTGCGCAGGTAAGGGGCCAGCAGTAAGGCCAGCAGAACGTAGCCACCGGTCCAGCCCATGAGGTACACCGAGCCGTCGTAGCCGGCGAAGCTGATGATGCCGGCCATGGAGATGAAGCTCGCCGCGCTCATCCAGTCGGCCGCCGTGGCCATGCCGTTGGCCAGGGGGTGTACGCCACCGCCAGCCGTGTAAAACTCGTGCGTAGTGCCGGCACGGGCCCATATGGCAATGCCGATGTAGAGAGCGAAAGTGAGGCCTACGATGAGGAAAGTCCAGGTTTGTACGTTCATTGTCTGTATGTCGTTTGTCGTTGAAGGCAAACCTCTGAAGATTGTAACTTCCCGGTTCTACTCGCCGGAGCAGGTTCAGCAAGCACACCGAATCGTGCCCGGCCCGGCGGCGGCGAAGAAAGGTGACCGCTCTTCGTAACCCGCTCCGCCCGTCGGCCCGCAGCCTCCGGTACCAGTTAAAATTAAGGTTTGGAAAACGTGCAGGAACGGCGTAAACTGCATGGCGAGCAATTTAAGCATTAAAACCAACGGCCGGCCGACGAAATAAAATATTGCCGCCGGCGGTTATCTTTTCGCGCCCTATTATCGGGCATTCTTACAACGCTGTACCCAGTCTATCCTTTCATGACCGTATCCGTCCGACTTTGCCTCTATGTCATACTTTGTACCTCCGGCCTCGCCACTTTATCCGGCCAGGTGGTGGTGCAAGAGCGCCCCGCAGTTCCCGCTGCCGCCAAGCGCCTGGTACCCGCCGCCGAGCCCGGCTACCTCGTTACCGCTGACGGCTGGGCGGTCAAGGACGGCAAATACACGTTTTTGGCCGCCCGCAGGGTGAAGGAGCGCCCCGGTTTCCGCTACGTGCCCGGTAAATGGAAAAAAGTGAAGGGTGGGTGGACCTACCGCTTCGAGCAGTGGGTGAAGAAGGGAACACCGCGATCGGGCCGGTAAGCTTAGGAAAACCCGACCTCGAAATCGGTCCGCTTGCGGAAAAAACCGCGAATTGAAGTCCGGCGGAGAAACAGCACCTATCTTGCGGCCCCTTATGAAAGCAATCATCCCCGTTGCCGGTACCGGAATGCGCTTACGTCCGCTGACGTACACCCAACCCAAACCCCTCATCCCGGTGGCGGGCAAACCCATCATCAGTTACATCGTCGATCAGTTGATCGAGCTCGGGGTAAAAGAATTTGTGTTCATCATCGGCTACCTGGGGGAGAAGATCCGGGAGTACATCGAACGGACGTACCCGCAGTACTCGACCACCTTCGTGACGCAGGAGGAGCGCCTCGGCTCGGCCCACGCCATCTGGCTGGCCCGCGCACATTACGCCGATGCCGAACAGATCATCATCTTTTTCGGCGATGCCATCATCGATGCCGATCTGAGTGCCTTCCGCGACAGCTCCACCACCTGCCTAGGCGTAAAAACGGTCGATGACCCCCGCAACTTCGGTATCATCGAGCACGACATCGACGGCAACATCCGGCAATTGGTAGAGAAGCCGCGCATTCCAAAATCTAACCTGGCGATGGTCGGGTGTTACATGATCAAGGAGGTGGAGCAGTTCATCAAAGCGTGTTCCTATAACCTGGAGAACAACGTGAAGAGTATCGGAGAATTTCCCCTGACCGACGCCCTCAACCGGATGCTGGAATGGGGAACGGAATTCTGTACCATCCCGGTCGATAACTGGTTCGACTGCGGCCGCCGCGAGGTACTGCTGGAAACCAACGCCATCTTCCTCGACCGCGACGGTTTCGCTACCGAAGACCCACCGCCGTACGACAACAGCATCATCATTCACCCCGTCCACATCGGCCCCGATTGCGACATCTCCAACTCCATCGTCGGCCCCTACGTAACCCTGGGCGCCAACACCAAACTGGAGCATGCCGTCGTGGCTGATTCCATCATCGGAGAATTTGCCCGGATTCATGACATCGTCCTGCGCAACTCCGTAGTAGGCAACGATGCCAGCATCGGCGGCCTGCGGCAAAGCCTGAACATCGGCGACAATACCGAAATCGACTTCGGGGGATAAGGACAAAACCCGACCCGGAGGATGAATCCGAAACCTTCCGTTGCACCGAACAGTTGTTCTACCCGGCCGGTTACCCGTCCATGGAAGTATATTTCAAACCGGACTGGGTCAACTTAGCGCAAATTGCCATCACGGCACCGATAATGTACGTTTTCGTGATCATCTGGATCCGACTGACCGGGATCCGATCCACCTCGCAAATGAACAGTTTCGACTGGATCGTCACGGTTGCTATCGGCTCGATCTTCGCATCCACGATCATCTTCAAGCAAATGATGGTGCTGGAGGGGATGTTCAGCATCGTCCTGCTTTTAGTGATGCAGTATACCCTGACTTCGATAGTGAGCAATTTTGATTATTTCCGTAAAGTAATGAAGGCCACCCCGAGCCTGTTGTTTTTTGAGGGTAAATTCCTGGACGATAATATGCGTAAAGAGCGCATCGTCCGGGCGGAGGTTTTCGCCGTGATCCGGCAGCAGGGATATAAATCCACCGATGATATTTATGCCGTTGTGCTGGAAACAAACGCTAACCTCAGCGTGATCCCGAATGAGAACAACGATGAGCTGGGCTTTTCGCTTTCTGATGTTGACGGGCTGCCGAAGGGGCTGAAGGAAGACCTGGAGGCACGCGGCGAGGAGGAATGAACCGGAATTTTACAGTTAAATATCCAACCGCCGTGATTTTCCCCTTCTGTTTAGATATATAAGCACGTTAACGCCATGGTGTTACGGACGATTTAGCCTTTTAGAAGTAATAATCTAGCTTGGGTGATATTCCGTATTGACATACATATAATGGTGAAATTTTCGGTTCGGGTCAGGACGTTGAAGCATAAACCTTTTACGTATGACAACGCGAACCATTTTAGGGAACGATATCTTCACGGTCGATAATTTCCTTCCCGCCCGTAGATTGCCAGTTCTGGATAAACTTTTGTGAAGAAAAGGGTTTCGGGGATGCGGCCATCAGCATCGGCGGGAAACAGATCATCAATAAATCAATTCGCAATAACGAGCGCTTCATCCTCGACGACCAGGAATTCGCGGACATACTCCGGCGCAAGAGTCACCCATACGTGGTAAAGGAGTCCGGCCCTGCAGTAGCCATCGGTCTCAACGAACGTTTTCGTTTTTACAAATACCAACCCGGGCACCGGTTCAAACCGCACTACGACGGTCCGTACGCCCGACGAGTACAGCAAGTACGAGTTCATGATCTATCTCAACGAGGAGATGGAGGGCGGTGAAACTAAATTCGGTGACCTGAGTATTCGTCCGAAAACGGGCACTTTGCTGATCTTTACGCATGATCTTTATCACGAAGGCGCGGAAGTGACGGCCGGGGTGAAAAATGTTTTGCGGAGCGACGTGATGTACGTCCGCAAGCAGTAACTGCGGGAGGGGGGTACCGGCCGCAAATTTTCTCGCATTGAGGGCACGGTATCCAAATCAAATACATACCTTCGGCCCGGAGGATATCGCAGGTACCCGCCGGAATTTTCAGCACCTCCGTCACTGTATTAACGTACTAAAAACGACCGAACCACCCCTCTATTTTGCGCATCCTTCATACCGCTGACTGGCACCTCGGCCACCGCCTTTACGAACGCGACCGCACCGACGAACACCGTGCGGCCCTGACGTGGTTGCTGAATACGATCGTGGCGGAGAAGGTCGACGTGCTGGTGGTGGCTGGGGACATTTTTGACATGACCAATCCGTCGAACCAGGCCCGGGAACTGTACTACGATTTTTTAGGAAGGCTGGCAAAAACCGACTGTCTGGGCGGCGTGATCGTGGGGGGGAACCACGATTCTCCCACGATGCTGGACGCGCCGCGCGACCTGCTGCGCTCGCTCAACCTGTTTGTGGTAGGTACGGCGCGGACGCAGGTGCAGGAAGAGGTTTTTCAAATAGCGGGGCGGGAGCCGGGAGACCCCGGACTGATCGTGGCGGCAGTGCCTTACCTTCGTGAGCGGGACATCCGAAAGGCCAAGTTCGGCGAAACATCGCAAGAACGGTTGCACGATCTGCAGGCTGGAATTCGCAACCATTACCGGCTGGTGGGGGAAGCGGCCGCAGCCTTGCGCACCGATCCGGAGACGCCCATCGTGGCTACGGGCCATCTTTTCGCCGGCGGGGCGAGCGACCACGCCGAGAAAAAATCGTACATCTACCAGGCGGACGAGCACAACATCGAAGGGGGGCAATTCCCAAAGGTATTCGACTACGTAGCGCTGGGCCATATCCACCGGGCGCAGATCGTCGGGGGGCAGGAGCACATCAGGTACTGCGGCAGTCTGATTCCGCTGACCTTCGTGGAGGGTCAGCAGGTGCGTTCGGTCCGCCTCGTCGACGTCGGCGGGGCGGGGGAGCCCGTCTCCAGCCGGCCGGTGAACGTTCCGTTCTTCCGTAAACTTTTACGCCTCAACGATACCCTGAAGGTAGTAACGGAAAGCCTGCGCAGCGAGATCGTAGCTTACCAAAACAGTGCTCCGGAAACGACCATAGCCGCAGCGGTACGGGGGGAGTCGGACACCTCATCAACGAAGGAGTCGCCTTCCTTCGTTTATACCGTAAACGAGCTGACCCCCTGGGCGGAAATTCGGGTGAAGACGGATGTACCCATCCCCAATCTGAACCAGGCCCTGGAGGAGATCGTTCGCGAAGCGACGGACCCGGGCAAGCGGACACCGGCCGTCGAGTTTGCCAGAAGATCGCAGGAAAGACCCGCTACTGCACCTGCGGCCGCGCCTGAAAATTGCCCCCAACTTGATGAACTTAACCCCGAAGACGTCTTCACCGGCATTATCGCAAAAGCCGACTACCCACCAGAGATAGCCGAAGAACTTCTGGCCGATTTCCGCCATCTCCGCAACTGGATGAACGAAGAAAACGCCGACGAATGAGAATCCTGCGCGTCAACATCCGCAACCTTAACTCCCTGCGCGGGGAGCACCGGATCGACTTCACGGTCAGTCCCCTGGCCGATCACAGCCTCTACGCCATCGTGGGCCCCACCGGTGCGGGCAAAACGACCATTCTCGACGCCATCACCCTGGCGCTGTACGGACAGACCGAGCGCAATAAATCTGAACTCGACCGTAAAGACGGCTCCGCCAGCGTACTCACCTACGGGGAAGGCGAATGCCTCGCCGAACTGGATTACGAAACCACCGACGGGCGCTACCGCAGCGCCTGGAGCCGGAAGCGCGCCCGTAAAAAGCCGGATGGTAACCTGATGGCCTCCAAACACTCCATCAGTCGTTTCAACCCGGAAACGGGGGCGTGGGATATGCTGGCGACGAAAAAGCGGGAGGTAGCCGAAATGACGCTGGAAGTCGTCGGCCTCGACTACGAACGCTTCGTGCGTTCAGTGATGCTGACCCAGGGAGACTTCGCCCGCTTTCTTAAATCAGACGTCGGCAACAAAGCCGAGATTCTGGAGAAGATTACCGGTACCGAAATTTACCGCAACCTCAGCGTAGCCGCTTTCCGTAAAGCCAAGATCGTCCGCGAAGCGCACGACCGCGCCACGGAGGCCCTGGCCACCATGCTACCGCTGGACGAGGAGGCCCGCGCCCGGCTCGACGAACAACTCCTGCACCGTAAGATCGAACTTAAAGGACTTAGGGGGCAGCTAAGCAACCTGACCGGCCAACTCAACGCCTACGGTCAGCTGAAAGTGTTACAGACTAAATCCGCCACGGCAAAAACCGAGCACGACCGCCTGCAAACCGCCTGGGATAATCTGGAAGCCGACCGCGCCCGCCTGGCCGCCAACGACGACCTGCAAACCCTGCGCGCCGACCTGGCCGCCGATCTACGTATCGGCGCAGAGCTTGCCGGGCTGGATGACGCACTGACCGCCGCTGATCGCGATTCCGTTAACCTGCGGGCCGCCGTCTCCGCCGCTGCGGACACCTTCGTAAGTGCGAAGGGCAAACTGGAGGATTTTAACGAAAAACTGCCGGCAAGGGAAAAGAAATTCGCCGCCGTAGCGGAGTTGGAAAAAGAAGTTACCGTTTTAATACGCGACCTCGACCGGGAGGAAAAACGCCGGGATAAGCTCAGGGAGATCCTGACGGAACGCCGGGCAAAACTGGACGAACTGACGAAGCTAATCGACGGCATCAGAGATGACTTGTCGGGGCTGAAGCCGGAGGACGTACGCCGCAACCTGGAAGAATCCGACGCCGCCATTCCCATACTCACCGGGGAATTGGAAACCCTGGATCGCCAGGCGGAAAGGCGCAAGACCGCCGATCGCCTGAACACGGAAACCAAGGCGGCGGAGAAAGCACGCCACGAACTGACTGCCTCCGAAAAGGCCCTGATGACGGCGGAAAAAGTTTTCACGGCCCGGGAGATCGAACTGGCCGACCGGCGTGCCAGCCTCAACAACCAGCGAGTGATAGCCAGCCTGACCGAGCACCGGCATAACCTCCGGCCCGGCGAAGAATGTCCGGTGTGCGGCGCCCGGGAGCACCCGGCCCTGAACGATTTCGAGCCGGTCACCGATTCCGCCCTGGAGCGAATGCAGACGGAGATCAATAAATTGCTGGACACCGTCGAAGCCGCGCGGCGGGCGCTGAAACAAGCCCGGCAGAAGGAATCCGTCGAGCGCCGTCGGTTCGACGGGCAACAGGCGCTGATGACCGAACTGACCAGTCAGCTCGGAGAAACCCCCGTAGACCCCCGGAGTGTGGAGCAATTACGGGCCGAACGGTCGGCGGTGGCGACGCGACTGGAAAAAGCGAGCGCCGAGCAAGTACGCCTTCGCCAGCTTCAGACCAATCTTCCCCGCCTGACCGCTCTGGAAACGGAGTCGGCTACGGTGACCGTGAGGGTGGGGGAGCTGGAAAAGGAACTTGAGACCGTTACCGAGGCCCTGGCCGTTGCCGAAAAGTCGGTGGCCGAAAAGCGGGCCAGAATAAAGAAGGAAGTCGGAAACCATACGGCGGAAGCGTGCCGGGAACTGACCCGGAAGAAAAAGGAGTCGCTGACCAGAGACCTGGCGGCCGCCGAAAAAGCGGAAGTGGATCGCCAGGGCCAACTCGCGGCCCTTACTTCCCGCCAAACGGTCATTAAAGAACAGCAGGCTAAACTGACCGGGGAGTCCGCTAAAGTCCGGGGCCGGCTGGCGAAGGAGTTGGGGCAGCGGTCTTTGACGAATGCGGAGGCGCGGACTCGGTTATTGCCCGAAAACGAAGCCCTTAACCTGCGTACGCGCCTGAACAAACTGGCTACCGAGAGAGCCACCTCCGCAACCGTTAGCCATAACCTCGCCACGGAAGTCGACGCCGCCGCGAAATCCGTCGCCGAACTTCCCCCCGCCGATCAGCTGGAGAAAGATCACGCCCAGGCCGAATTCAAAGTATCCGAAGCCGACCGCCTCATCGGCGCCATCGACCTGCAAATAACGCAGGACGACCAGCGCCAGAAAAATACCGCCGAGCGAAAGAATGAGATTTTAAACCTCCGAAAAGACTATGATCGCTGGACGACGATGAATCAGCTTATCGGCTCGGCCGACGGCAAAAAGTTCCGTTCCTATGCCCAAGCCATCACGCTGCAACGCCTCATTGACGTAGGAAACAACCACCTGCTCAACATCAACCCCCGCTACCGGATGCAATACGCTCCGCCGGCCGGTGGCGGGAGTGAAACCCTGGAGATCGTCGTGATCGATAGGTACCACGACGACAACCGCCGTACCATGGCCACCCTTTCCGGTGGGGAGACATTTCTGATCAGCCTGTCCCTGGCCCTCGGCCTTTCCGAACTAGCCAGCGGTAAGCGCCTGATCCGGTCCTTATTCATCGACGAAGGCTTCGGTACGCTCGACAGTAAAACGCTCGACCAGGCCATGACTACCCTGGAACAACTGCGCGACGAAGGAAAAACGATCGGGCTGATCAGCCACGTTCCCTCGCTGCGCGAACGGATACAGTGCCAGATCCGGCTGGAACCGGTGGGGGACGGATTCAGTAAGATCAAGGTTCTTGATTCATGACCACTTAATCAGCCGGGCATTAATTCGCAGAAAACCGTTGATCGGCAACCCTTCGTCACCGGGGCTTTCCGCTTTGGTCGATCAATTCCGGATATTCCCCGAAGAAACACCGCGCCCGGCGAACGATTATCCGCGAATTGGAGTTTAAGAAGAAGAATAAACCGGGTTACCGCGACCGATCGTCCCGGAACCATTTAATTAACCAGTTACTTGCCGGCTCGGGAGCTATTAATTCCGCCGGTTTCAGGCTTATGTGCCCGGGGTAACAACCCAAAGCAGTAAATACATGCAGATTACCATTCATCAATCCGCTGATCTTAAAGACAGCACCAAACAGGTGATCACCGAAAAGATCACTAAACTGGAAACGTACTACGACCGCATTGAGCGGGCCGACGTATTTATCAAGGAAGGTGACGGCAACGCCGCCAACGGATATACGGTAGAAGCCCGTCTGTCCGTCCCCGGTCCCGATCTTTTTGCGGAATACACCGACCCCTCCATCAAGCGGGCCATCGCCGACGTAGCCGAGGCGCTGCGCCGCCAGATCAAAAAACATAAGGAGAAGAATAACGATCATCACGCGACGCCACCCGCGGCCAATATTCCGGAAGTGGATGACCCGCAGGCGGTCAGCGACATCCTGCTGTCCGAGGAGCAACTGTAAAGAAAACCTCCTTTAGCGGAAAAACAAAAGCCCGGTCGATTCAACTGAATCGACCGGGCTTTTGTGGTTTTTACCGTTAGTATTAACGAGCGGCTTTGGATGTATCCGCTTTCCCCACGGGCTGAAAATCAGTGGCTTCGGTGATGGTTTTTTCATCACCGGTTTCCGGATCGGAGTAGGTGCGGTCGCCGACGTTGACAGAGAGGGATCTGCCGACGAGCTTTTCGGAGTTGAGCGCGGTGCCCGTGATGCCGACTGCGCGCATCAACTCGGCGAGGATGGGCTGGCTGGGTTCGCTGTTGTAGAAGCGTTGCTCTACAAATCCATCTTCGTTTTCCATGCGGGCGGCGAAGAAGGGAACATTTTTGTACTCGCTTTTGCCGTCGGTCACTTCGGTGATGGTAACGACGTGGCGGCCGTCCGGCAGGCGGGGTTTTTCTTGTACGGAAACTTTCATGGTGGTTGTTTTTATTTGTTGGTAATACGCGGCCTAAACCATATTTGTTTGTTTTAAAATCAAAAACTTTTTAAAAGTTTGAAAAATTCGGGCCGCACGGTCTACCTTCGTCGCAAATCCAGCCGCCATGAAACGTGCCCTTCGCGAGACGAATCTGACCTTTGATCCCCCTGCCGAATTTTACCGGGGTAAAGTCCGGGACGTATACCGCCGGGGCGACAAGCTGTTGATGGTGGCCAGTGACCGGATATCGAGTTTCGACCACGTGCTGCCCAAAGCGATACCGCATAAGGGGCAGATACTGAATCAGACGGCCATCTATTTTCTGGAGTCCACGCGCGACATCTGTCCCAACTGGCTGGAACTCTCGCCAGACCCCAACGTTGCCATCGGGAAGGCTTGCGCGGCCATTCCGGTAGAGATGGTGATCCGGGGGTATGCGGTCGGGCACGCCTGGCGAACGTACAAGCAGGCGGAACAGGAGGCGCGGCCGCGGGTGCTGTGTGGTGTTGAAATGCCGGCCGGGATGCGCGAGGCGGATGCTTTTCCGGAACCCATCATCACCCCCGCCACCAAAGCCGAGGAAGGCCACGACGAAGACATCAGCCGGGAGGAAATTCTGGCACAGGGCATCGTTGCCCCCGACGTATACGCCAAGCTGGAAGATTACACCCGTCGTTTGTTCAGCCGCGGCCAGGCGATGGCCGCGGAGCGGGGCCTGATACTGGTGGACACCAAGTACGAGTTCGGCTTACTGGACGGAGAGGTGTACCTGATCGATGAGATTCACACCCCTGATTCCAGCCGCTACTTCTACGCTGAAGGCTACGCCGAGCGTCAGGACAAGGGAGAACGACAGAAACAACTCTCCAAGGAATTCGTACGGGAGTGGCTGATGGCAAACGGCTTTCAGGGCCTGGACGGTCAGCCGATACCCGAAATGCCGGACGCATTCGTGGAGTCGGTCACCACGCGGTACACCGAACTGTACGAGACGATCACCGGAAGGAGGTTCGTGCCCGCGGACACCTCCGACATCGAAAAGCGGATCGGGGATAACCTGCTGGAAACCGGCTGGCGGGTAGCGGAAAATTGACATTCTGGTCCGGTTGCTATCTTCCGCCGGGCTGAACGGTTACGTGGAGAGGGTCGTATTTTAAAAGAAGGATCCATGGCCCGGGAAGTGAAGGGCGAATGATTGATTCGGGTCCGGCCTTGCTCCTTCTACCGTTCCTCGCACCCGCGACCGCGCCAAATGTGTAAAAGCCTGTGGAAATTGCGGGGAAAACTAAGCCCGCCGCCAACTAACCACCAAACCCACCAACGTTCTACCTTCGCATGCTATGCGCCTACGCCAACTCGAAATAAAGGGCTTCAAAAGCTTCGCCAACCAGACGATCGTCAACTTCGACGAGGACGTGATCGGAATCGTGGGTCCGAACGGATCGGGCAAATCGAACATCGTCGACGCGATCCGCTGGGTGCTCGGCGAGCAGAAGGGACGTGAGTTGCGGCTGGACAAGATGAGCTCGGTCATTTTCAACGGCACCAAGAAAAAGAAAGCGGGTAACCTCGCTTCCGTCAGCCTGACGTTTGACAACGATAAAGGCTTGCTGCCGACGGAGTACAACACGGTCACCATCACCCGCATGCTGTACCGCTCCGGCGATTCGGAATACCGCCTCAACGGGGTGCAGTGCCGGCTGAAGGACATCACCGGGCTGCTGCTCGATACCGGTATCGGGTCCAACTCTTACGCCATCATCGCCCTGGGCATGGTGGACGATATCCTGAGTGACAAGGACAACAGCCGCCGCAAGATGTTCGAACAGGCCGCCGGCGTGAGCAAGTACAAAGCCCGTAAGCGCGAGACGTTGAATAAGCTGAAAAATACCGAAGGCGATCTGGACCGCATCGAAGATCTGCTCCACGAGATCAACAACAACCTCGTGAGCCTGGAGAAACAAGCCCGCCGTGCCCGCCGCTACCGCGAAATAAAGGCCCAGTACAAAGACCTGAGTTTGCAGCTGACCCAGGTGAAGGTGACCACCCTGCGCAACGCCTACGGTAAACTGAAAAGTGAGATCACCACCGCCGAGGACCAGTACCGCAACGTCGACGTCACCATCCGAACCCTGGAGGCCAAACTGGAAGCCGAGCGCGCCAAACACGTAGACAAAGAGAAACTGCTCGGCGAACGCCAGAAGAAACTTAACGAACTGGTGAACGAGCTGCGCGGCCTGGAGAACGAAAAGCAGATGCTGGCGCAGCGCAAGACCTTCGTGCGTCGCCAAACCGAAAAACTGCAGCAGGACATCGCCACCGCCGGCGGTCAATTGACCGACTACGTGAACCAGATCGAGGAGATGGACCAGCGTCTGGTAACCGAAAAAGAGGTGGAAACCGAACGTAAGGCGAGCCTCGACGGTGCCGAGGAAGCGTTAAAGGAAATCCGCGCCGGACACGAATCCCTCAAGGGGCGGCTGGACGAAGGCCTGAAGGCCCAGCAACAGGAAGAACGCAACATCTTCGAACTGGAAAAACGTAAGGCCATCAACGGCAACCAGGTCGAGAACTTCAAGTTTCAGATCGAACGTAACGCCGGCGAGATGGACGACCGGCGCGGCGAAAAAGAAAGCCTGGAAACCGCGCTGAAGGAACTGGAGACCGAAGAACGTAAGCAGTTGAAAGCCATCGAAGCGCTGGAACAGCAGGAAACCGACCGCCGCGAAGCGATGGAAACCGCTACCGACGCAGTGGACCGGTTGCAAAACGAGCACAGCAAGATCAACCGCGGCCTCGACGCGCGCCGCAACGAATACAAGCTCACGAAGAGCATGATCGACAGTCTGGAAGGCTTTCCGGAATCGATCCGTTTTCTCAGCCAGAGTAAGCAATGGAAGGAGGACCCTCAGTTGCTATCGGACCTCGTGCTGGTTGACCAGGACTACCGCGTGGCCATCGAGAATTACCTGGAGCATTACCTGAACTACTACGTGGTAGCCGACGTCGCCGAAGCCCAGCAGGCTATCTCCCTGCTCAGCAAAAGTCAGAAGGGCAAAGCGAATTTTTTTCTGCTCGACGTCATCCCCGGCTACCAGGGAGGTCCGGCTTTACTGCCGCCCGGCACCCGCCTGGCTACCGACGTGGTGAAGGCGGACAAGATATTTCAGCCTTTACTCGATCATTTATTGCATAACGTGCTGGTAACAACCGCCGACGGGCTACCTGAACAGCCGCCCGATGGCATTACCGTACTGAGCCAGAGCGGGCGGTTTATCCGGCGGCCGTTCTCGGTCAGCGGCGGCTCGGTGGGCCTGTTCGAAGGAAAGAAGATCGGCCGGAAGAAGAACCTGGAGGTGCTGGAGAAAGCCATCGATGAAGCGGAAAAAAAGGCCCTCGTGACCGAAAAGGAACTTTACCAGGAGCGAAACAAACTGAACGAACTGCGGCAGCGCCGGGTGGATAAAGACATCCAGGGAAAACAGCGGGAACTGAGCCGATTGCAGCAAAAACGTGCCGGCCTGCGCGCACGCGTGGACAGTTTTCAGAACTACTTCGCGGAAACCCAGACGAAAAACGATGATCTGGGCAAGCAGGTCGGAGAGATCAACAAGACCAACTCGATAATCGTCCATGACCTGGAAGCCAGCCAGCAGAAGGTGGAACGGATGCGCGAACAACTGGCGGGCACCGACGGTAACTACCGCCAACTGAGTGAACAACTCAGCGAGGCCAGTGCCACCTATAATCAGCAGAACATCAGTTTTATCCAGCAGCAGAACCAGGTTCAGACGCTGGAGCGGGAGATCAACTTCCGCCGCAACCGGCTGAAAGAACTCGGCGATCAGGACCTGAACAATAAATACCAGTTGGAAAAACTGGCGAAGGAGTCAAAAGACTTTGAAGAACAGGAAAAGGTGCAGGCCAGGAACCTGGAGGTAATGTACGTCGATAAGACCGAATACCAGACCACCCTCAACGCCGCCGAGCAGGAATACTTCACGGCGCGCACCGCCATCAACGGAATGGAAGACGATCTGCGCCGGGAGAACCGCCGCCGGCAGGACGGCCAGATTCTGGTGAATCAGCTGAAGGAAAAATTCACCGACGTCAAATTTAAGATCAACGGCGTGGCGGAACGGCTGAAGATCGAATTCAACATCGGGCTGGAGGAGCTGGGGGCGATGGAGATCGCGGAATGGGTCGGCTCCGAAAGCGATCTGGAGGTGAAGGTCGACCGGTTGCGCGGCCGCATCGGCAACTACGGCGAGATCAACCCGATGGCGGTGGAGGCTTACGACGAAATGAAGGAGCGCCACGATACGATCAGCAAGCAGCGGGACGACATAGTGGCGGCCAAAGCGACGCTGATCAAAACCATCAAGGAGATCGAGACGACGGCGACGGTGCAATTTTTGCAGGCTTTCGAGGAGGTGCGTACCCACTTCATCGACGTATTCCGCAGCCTCTTTACCGAAGACGACAATTGCGATCTGATCCTGGTAACCCCGGAAGATCCGCTGGAATCGAAGATCGAGATCATCGCCAAGCCGAAGGGGAAGCGTCCGACGACGATCAGTCAGCTCTCGGGCGGTGAGAAGACGCTGACGGCTACGGCCCTGCTCTTCGCCCTCTACCTGCTCAAACCCGCACCCTTCTGTATTTTCGACGAGGTGGACGCTCCGCTGGACGATGCCAACATCGCGAAGTTTAACAAGATCATCAAGAAGTTCAGCAAAGACAGCCAGTTCATCATCGTTACCCACAACAAGCTGACGATGGAAGCCGTGGACACCATTTACGGTGTATACACCAACGAGCAGCAGGGTAGTGGGGTGCTGCCGGTGCAGTTTACGGAGCTGGAAGGAAGTACGATGTTTTCGGCGGCGTAGTATCTTCGCTCCCATGCAGCTCCTTAACCATCAGCAAATAGCCAGCAAGGTCACCCGTCTGGCCATGGAAATTCTCGAACGCAACACCGATGAGAACGAACTATACATCATCGGCATCAATAACCGGGGGATGGAACTTGCCCGCCGCCTGATGGACGGCCTGCGGACGATGTCAAGCGCGCCTTTTCACCTGCGCCGGCTCACCATCAGTCCGGCCAGTCCGCTTGATCCGGGACCCGAACTGGAGGGTGAACTGAGCGACCTTTCCGGCAAAGCCGTTCTTCTCGTCGACGATGTGGCCAACACCGGAAGGACGCTGTTCTATGCCCTGAAACCACTGCAAGCCATACTTCCGAGTAAAATCGAGGTCGCCGTACTGGTCGACCGCCGGCACAAGACCTGGCCAATCTACGTCACTTACCGGGGGATGGATCTTTCCACTACCCTGGGAGATAACGTGCTGGTCAATTTTGGAGGTGAGGGAGATGTGGCGGTTTTGGAGTAAAGGATTATAAGCCTTACAAACGCGTTTTCAGGAAAGCAACCTTATTTCAATTGCGGTCCTTATTGTTAAAAGAGAAATTCTCAGATGTCATAACGCTATCCCCGCACCCTCTCCTCTGGCGCTAACAATACCGTAATCGCTCTTTCAAAAAAGGAAGTAGCCAAGCTATTTCATGGCGATACCCGCTCCGATATAGGTTCGGAGGCAGGAAAAATGAAATTTGCCAACCGGGTAAATAACCTGGTGGCCAAATTTATCCGCCTGGATGTTGATGATAACTTTAAATCAGACCTTCTGATAATGGAACGAATTTACCCGATGGATTATCGCGCCTACGAACAAGAACACCGCCTGCTTTGGATGGATGTCTTTGAAGATGAATTGCAAAAAAGTTGCACAAAGCCGGCTTTTGCCACCGCGAACTGTGTCGGCCAAGCGATATGCCAGGTATGCCGTACGACAATATTTTACTGACCGATAAGGGGATTCGGCTTATCGACGTTGGCATTTCGTTTTTACGGGACCAGGTCGGGGAACGGATTTTTAAATGGTCCGTCGAGCAGGAGTGGATTAAGTTTAAGTTGTTTCGCAGAGACTTCCTGGCCCGGTAGTCAAAGCATTCAGCGTTTAGAATTAAGGTATTGAATTCTAAACGCTAAATACCGTTACTTCACCAGCGTCATCTCCGCCACCAGGTGCGGCGCTCCGCCGAGTTTATCGATAAGGAAAAGCACGTAGCGGATGTCGACCATGATATTGCGGCAGATGCTCGGGTCATAATTGACGTCGCTCATGGTGCTCTGCCAGGTACGGTCGAAATTGAGGCCTACCAGGCGACCGTTTGCGTCTAGTGCCGGGCTGCCGGAGTTGCCGCCGGTCGTGTGGTTTGAGCCGAGGAAGCAAACGGGGAGCTTTCCGTTGTCCATGGCGTACTGGCCGTAATCTTTCTTTTTGTGCAGTTGCACTAACTCCAGCGGGAGATCGAACTCGTAGTCTCCGGGCTGGTACTTGGCGATGACGCCGTCGAGGTCGGTAATGTGATCGAAGGTTTTACCGTCGAGGCCGTTGAATCCTTCCACCTTACCGTAGCTGACGCGCATGGTGCTGTTAGCATCCGGGTAAAGCTTCTTTTCGGAGAAGAACAAGAGCAAACCCTGCATGTACCGCCGTTGCAGCGGTTCGGCCCGGGTCTGGATTTCGTTGTAGACATCGACTACGTGTTTCTCATTGTACTTATTGAGCTGGGCGGCGTACTGGTAGCCCATGTCTCCCCGCAACAGATTAAGCACGTTTTCCGGATTGTTCCGGAGTAGCTTGAGGAGCCGGTCACCCTTTGTCAGGTAGCTTCGTTCAAAGAGGTCGGTGATCATACGGTCCATGGAACCGGCAAACTCTACCTGGTCGCGTACATAAAAGCTGACGTGCTTTTCGGGGACGTTGGCGTAATAGTCGGGCAGCAGCGCTTTCGCCACGGCCAGATCCACCTTGGGATTGTAACCTTTGTAGAATCCTTCCAGGTAGCTGATGATGCCGGGAATATTTTTCTTGAAAGCGTCGATGCCGCTGCTCTCCGCAATTTTCACCTGGCGGCGCAGGATATTGGCGATCCGGAAAAGATCGATGTTGTAGTTAAGTTCGGCTGCATAAGCTCTGGTTTTAGCAACGTCTTCCTGGCGGGCCACCAGCGCGTCGAGCTGTTCGATCAGTCCGCCGTACACCTCGTCCGCGCCGGCTTTAGCGCCTACGCGGTTGCTGAACTCCCGTTCCATAATTTTCCGTTTTTCGATGCCATTGACGGCGGCGACACCTTCGCTTTCCCCACGCCATTTTTTCCAGGAGTTTGCGATGCGGGCCTGCTTGCTGGCGTAGTCGATCTTTATGCGGGGGTCGGCGCGCATGGCGGAATCGATCACGGCCAGGCTGCGATCGCGCATTCCGATGCGAATAGGGTTGGTAATTTTGGTGCGCTGGCGCATCGCTTCCGCGCTCAGGTACTGATCGGTGCGGCCGGGAAAGCCGAAGATCATGGAAAAGTCGCCGGGCTGTACACCACCGAGGCTCACCTCGAGGTGCTTTTTTGGTTTCATAGGTACGTTCTCGGCGGAGTAGTCGGCCGGGCTGCCGTCCGGGGCGGTGTAAATGCGAAACAGGCTGAAATCACCCGTATGCCGGGGCCATTCCCAGTTGTCGGTGTCGGCACCGAATTTTCCGATGGAGGAGGGTGGGGCACCTACGAGGCGGACGTCGGTGTATTTTTTGGTCACGAAGGCGAAGTACTGGTTGCCGTTGTAGAATGGTTTTACGAGGACTTCTTCATGGGTTTTGAGTTTGAACTTTTTCTTGAGAGCGTTGATGTTGTCGGCGATAAGCTGGATACGATCGCGCTGTTTCATGTCGTCAGTCACGCCGTTAAGTACCTTGTCACTGACGTCTTCTATCCGTTTGATGAAGGTCACGAACAGGCCTGGGTTCTGTTTCTCGGCGGCTTTGTTTTTGGCGTAAAATCCGTTGTCGAGCAGATTGTCCTTCAGGGAGGAGTGGTCCTGAATCGCACTGTAGCCGCAGTGGTGGTTGGTGAGCACCAGGCCCTGATCAGAGATCACCTCGCCGGTACAGAAACCACCGAAGTGGACGATTGCGTCCTTGAGGCTTCCCTGGTTGATGCTGTAGATGTCCTCTGCGGAGATCTTCATTCCCATACCTTTCATTTCTTCCTCGTTGAGGTTTTCAAGCAGGAGGGGCAGCCACATGCCACCACCGGCGGTGAGCAGGAGGGGAAGACACAGGGTGAGGGTGAGTATAAGTAGTTTACGCATTGGAGTAGAAATGGTTGGTTAGTAAGCCGAATCATAACGTAACTGAAGTAAGCGATATTTTCTGAGTTTTCTTGAGGGCGCGCGCGCAGGTGCAAAGGGGAGATTTTAGGAGCGTGGAACTGGTGAAATTACTCGGGGCCTCGGAGTACTGCACAGGTGTTAGAAGAATGGTTGATGCTGGCTGGGGAAATTCGGGTGTGGGTGCTGGTTAGCGGGATAGATGGACATTTCCCACCAGGGTACTTTGCTCCTCAGGTGCTGATTAGCGGGATAGATGGACATTTCCCACCCGGTTACTTTGCTCCTCAGGAGTTGGTTAGCGGGATAGATGGACATTTCCCACCCGGTTACTTTGCTCCTCAGGTGCTGGTTAGCGGGATAGATGGACATTTCCCACCCGGTTACTTTGCTCCTCAGGTGCTGGTTAGCGGGATAGATGGATATTTCCCACCCGGTTACTTTGCTCCTCAGGTGCTGGTTAGCGGGATAGATGGACATTTCCCACCAGGGTACTTTCCCCCTCGGGTATTGGTCAGTGGGATAGATGGACATTTCCCACCCGGAGTTTTAGCCTTTAGAAATTGGTAGTAGAAAAGACTCCAGGGCAAACGCATCAAATCCAGCATACCGTGAAACACTCCCCCTAACTCCCAAGGGAAGACACCCCGAATTCATTTCCCCGTTGAGTTTGGTCAAAATGGACGATTTCTCATTTAGTTGTGCCCTTGTTCCCCCCTTGCGGGGCTAGAGGTTATACAAAATTTGAATGCGTGTGCCCTAAAAATGACTCCTGCTTCCCCCCCCCCAAAAAAAACTCTTCCGAAACGATTACATCTCACCTCACGTATACCTTCTCTTTGCATTCCCGCGTTCGCGTCCGATAACGACAAATGAAGCAGCGAGCGCCGTCCCGGTATTATCCTGCGTCCAGTCGGTAAATCGATCCTGACGCGACGCCCCAAAATCACTAACGAAAAAAGGTAAGTATAACTTCCACAGTAAGTAGTTGCTACGTACCTTTGCGCCTCAATTGGGGAAGTCCCAAAAATTTCTACTTATGCAATTGGCCCTGCGCGCTCTGTTTTTGCTGGTAACTTGCCTGGGACTTACCTCCCTCCCCGCACAGCACGAAGGGCATGACCACGGTGATAACGCCGACCACGAACCGCCGCACAGCACCGAAATCCACGAAGGATGTGCCGACGGGCACGGCGATTACGATCCCGCCGGTGTGATCCTGCACCACATCGCCGACGCCAACGAATTCCACTTCTTCGGCGATCTGCACCTTCCCCTCCCCGTATTTCTTTACGCGCCCGGCCACGGACTGACGTCCGGCCTGAGCAGCATGTTCCATCACGGCAAGAGCGCCGTTGACGGTTACATACTCAATCACGGCCGCGTGAACCGCCTGGCCGACGCCGCGCCCGCAGCGCTGATGGACGGCGATCACGACGTCGAGTGCATCATCCATAAAGTGGAAGTGAACGCTAAAGGAAAGGAGATCGATAAGTACTACGCCAAGATATCCGGGCAGGAATACCTGCTCAACGCCCCTTCCGTCGGCGACGGCGGTCTGCTAAACGGCGGCATCACCAACTTCTACGATTTCAGCATTACGAAGAACGTCTTCACGATGCTGCTGGCCGCCCTGCTGCTGATTCTGCTCTGGACGGCCGTTGCCCGTGGCTACAAACGCAACGAAGGACAGGCCCCGACCGGCGTACAATCCCTGATGGAGCCGTTTTTCGTCTTCATCCGCGATGAGATCAGCATCCCCATGATCGGCGAGAAGCACTACCGGCGCTTCCAGCCCTTCATCATGACCTTGTTCTTCTTCATCCTGTTCTGCAACCTCTTCGGCTTGTTTCCCCTCATGCCCGGCTCGGCCAACGTGACGGGTAATATCGCCGTTACGATGACTCTGGCCGTGATCACCGCCGTCGTTGCCTATCTACACGGTAACGCACACTTTTGGGGCCACGTTTTCTGGATGCCCGGCGTGCCGATCTTCGTGAAACCCCTGCTGACGATTGTGGAAGTGCTCGGACTTATCATCAAGCCTTTCTCGCTCATGGTACGTCTGTTCGCCAACATCACCGCCGGCCACATCATCATCCTTTCGCTGATCAGCCTGATCTTCATCTTTGGCAACAACGGTGAAAGTGTCCTCGGTGCCGGAGCGGGCAGCGTGGTGGCTTTCGCCTTCACGATGTTCATGAACTGCATCGAACTTCTTGTTGCTTTCGTGCAGCCTTTCATTTTCGCTATTCTCGCGGCTAGCTACATCGGTGCCGCCGTGGAAGAACACGAGCACGAACATGGACATGAAGACAGCCACGACGTAGAGCATGAGAACCTAAACGACGGTACGCCGGCCTACGCATAAAACGACTAACGCGCCGGAAGAACGTTTCCGGTGTTTATAATACTACCTCCATACGGGGGTGAAACGCTTTTTTTTAATCCACTAAATTCCAATAACATGGGAGCTTTAGGAGCAGGTATTGCAGCACTCGGTGCTGGCATCGGAATCGGTCTCATTGGTAGCAAAGCTACTGAGTCCATCGCACGTCAGCCGGAAGCCGCCGGCGATATCCGCAGCGCAATGATCCTTACCGCCGCCTTCGTTGAAGGTGCCGCGCTGTTCGCGATCATCGTAGGTCTTCTGGACAAGCTGATCTAAGATCGGCTTGGTCTTCAGACTAACTCAACGGCCGGAACCGAACCACGCTTGGTGGCGGTTCCGGCCTTATTTAGGAACTGGGAGCTAGAATCGATAATCTAGAATTCAGTTCTCTACCACACAAAGAATAATGCTGCTTGCCAGCCACTTTCCACCCGCCCCGGCGGTCTAAACACATCCAACGATGTCTATGCTATTTCTGGCTGACTTCAGCGTAATCAAGCCTGACTTCGGTCTTATCTTCTGGACCCTGATCATCTTCTTGGTGACCTACTTCATCCTGGCCAAAGCAGCCTGGAACCCAATCCAGAAAGCCCTGACTTCACGCAACAACGAGATTCAGGACTCCATCGACGAGGCCAAGCGCGTACAGGCGCAGATGGCGCAGATGAAGGACGACAACCAGCGTCTCCTCGCCGAAGCCCGCGAAGAAAGTACCCGCATCGTTTCCGAGGCCGAAGCTTTCGCTAAACAGCGCCGCGACGAAGCCGTAACGGAAGCCAAGGAAGCAGCCCAGAAGGTCTCTCAAACCGCGCAGCGTGAAATCGCTAATATGCGGGACTCCGCCATGGCCGACCTCAAAAAGGAAGTAGGTACCATGGCCATCGACATCGCCGAGAAGGTTTTGCAGAAGGAACTGAAGAGCGACGTAAACCAGGTGGCCCTGGTGAACGAACTGGTGAAAAACCTCAATTAACCCCCCCGGCATGACCAATCAACAAGTAGCTGCACGCTACGCCAAATCATTGCTGGATCTCGCCATGGAGCGCAACGAACTCGCCGCCATTAAAAGCGACGTGGACAACATCATCGAGATGGGTGGAAACCGTGATCTCGTCCTGCTGTTGCAAAGCCCGGTAGTGAATGCTTCCAAGAAGAAAGCAGTCTTTACCGACTTGCTGAATAAGGCGGGAGCGCAGGAGCTGACGAAGACCTTCGTGAGCACGCTCATCGGCAAGGGACGCGAATCCGACCTGATGGGTATCCTCGATGCGTTTGACGAACAGTACAAGACCCTTAACAAGATCACGACCGTGTACATCACCAGCGCCACCAGCCTGGACGCCACGAGCCTGAACGCCATCAAGGACCAACTGAAGGCCGCCGGTAAAACGGAAGCCGACGTCGAACTGCTGACCCGGGTGGACCCCTCCATCCTCGGCGGCTTTATCCTGGAATTCGACGGCAAGGTGTACGACGCCAGCGTGGCGCATAAGCTCAACCAAATCAAAAAAGAGCTCGCCAACTAGTCCGGCTTACACCGGACCACCCAATAACAAGAACTACTAGCATCTACTAAAGTATAGCAACCATGGCTGGAATCAAGCCCGACGAAATAAGCGGAATCATCAAACAGCAACTTGCCGGCGTAAACAGCGCCACCGAGTTGGAAGAGTACGGCACCGTGCTTCAGGTGGGTGACGGTATCGCCCGTGTATACGGCCTCGAGAACGCCCAGGCCGGTGAACTCGTATCGTTCGACAACGGTACCGAAGCCATCGTTCTTAACCTTGAGGAAGACAACGTCGGTGTAGTTCTTATGGGTTCTTCCATCGGTATCCAGGAAGGCAGCCGCGTTTCCCGTACCGGTCGTATCGCCAGCATCCAGGTGGGGGAAGGCTTGGTCGGTCGCGTAGTGAACGCCCTCGGTCAGCCGATCGACGGCAAGGGAGATATCTCCGGCAAGACCTACGAGATGCCCCTGGAGCGTAAGGCTCCCGGCGTGATCTACCGCCAGCCGGTAACCGAGCCGCTGCAGACCGGGATCAAAGCCATCGACGCCATGATCCCGATCGGCCGTGGCCAGCGCGAGCTCATCATCGGTGACCGCCAGACGGGTAAATCCGCCATCGCCATCGATACCATCCTCAACCAAAAGGAATTCTACGAGCGCGGCGAGACGGTTTACTGTATCTACGTCGCCTGTGGTCAGAAGGCCTCCACCGTGGCGCAGATTGCCAAGACGCTGGAAGAGAACGGTGCCATGGCTTACACCACCATCGTTTCTTCCTCCGCCGCCGACCCCGCGCCGCTGCAGTTCTACTCCCCCTTCGCCGGTGCCGCCATCGGGGAGTTCTTCCGCGATACGGGCCGTCCCGCTCTCATCATTTACGATGATCTTTCCAAGCAGGCCGTTGCTTACCGCGAAGTGTCCCTGCTGCTTCGTCGCCCTCCTGGACGTGAGGCTTACCCCGGTGACGTATTCTACCTCCACAGCCGCCTGCTGGAGCGTGCCGCCAAAGTTATCGATGACGATAAGATCGCCCAGGACATGAACGATCTGCCCGACAGCCTCAAGAACGCCGGCATCGTTAAAGGTGGCGGTTCCCTGACGGCCCTGCCGATCATCGAAACCCAGGCAGGTGACGTATCCGCTTACATCCCCACCAACGTGATCTCCATCACCGACGGTCAGATCTTCCTTACCTCCAAGCTGTTCAACAACGGTATTCGCCCGGCCATCGACGTAGGTATCTCGGTTTCCCGCGTAGGTGGTTCGGCACAGATCAAGCCGATGAAGAAGGTTTCCGGTACGCTGAAGCTCGACCAGGCTTCTTACCGCGAGCTCGAAGCCTTTGCCAAGTTCGGTTCCGACCTCGACGCCTCGACGCAGAACATCCTGGAAAAAGGTAAGCGCAACGTGGAAATGCTCAAACAGCCGCAGTACTCTCCCGTGGCGGTGGAGAAGCAGGTGGCCATCATCCACCTCGGTACCAACAACCGCATGGCGGACGTACCGGTAAACAAGATCAAGGAATTTGAAACCCTCTTCCTCAGCGAAGTCGAGCGTCAGATTCCCGACGTACTTGAAAACTTCCGCGCAAAAAAGTTCGACAAGGCCGACCTGGCTAAGTTGGACGAAGTTGCGGCCGGGCTTGTACCACAGTTTTCATAGTCTGATGTTTCCCGGTGTTTGGTCTGAGGTCATCTCAAAATGGCCAGAGACTAAGACCGAGACTAATGACTCCAGACTTATGACTAAAGACTAAGAAAATGGCTAACTTAAAGGAAGTACGGGAGCGGATCGGATCGGTGCAAAATACCCGGCAGATCACCTCCGCCATGAAGATGGTATCTGCGGCGAAGATGTCCCGCGCCTCTCAGCGAATCACGGAAATGCGCCCGTACGCAATGAAGCTTAGTGAAATGCTGACGAACATCCTTTCGAATCTGGAAGGGGATGCGGCAACGGTTTTCAACAAAGTACGCCCGCTGAACAAAGCCTGCATGGTCGTGATCACCTCCAGTCGTGGACTGGCCGGTGCGTTCAACACCAACGTCATCAAGGCCGCCGTGGCCGCCATCGAAAATGATCTTACCGGATACCAGGAACTGGAAGTTATCTGCATCGGTAAGAAAGGAGCGGAGTTCTTCCAGCGGAACTACACCGATAAGCCGGGAATAAAGATTAACCGCAAGTACCAAGAGTTGATGGCGGATCTTTCCTTCGAGGAAACGAAACAGGTTCCCCAACTGATCATGAATCGCTTCCAGGGCGGCGTGTACGACCGTGTTTACGTAGCGTACGCCCGGTTTCGCAACGCCGCCGTTCAGTTTGCTACGGCAGAGCAGTTTTTGCCCGTTGAAGACAAGGAAGAAAAGCCGGTGGGCACTAAAAAAGTCAACGCCGACTACATCTTCGAACCGAGCAAGGAAGAACTGCTCGAACAACTCGTCCCGACCATTCTTCAGACAAAATTCCAGTCGTTCCTGCTGGACACCAACGCCTCCGAGCATGGCGCCCGCATGACCGCCATGGACAAAGCAACCGAGAATGCTTCCGACCTGCTTAAAGAGCTGAAAATCAGCTACAACAAAGCCCGTCAGGAAGCGATCACAACCGAGATACTCGAGATCGTCTCCGGTGCCGCGGCCCTGGAAGCCGGTTAAACTTCGGCCCGCCGCGCTGGTACCGCCCGGACGCAAACAATCGCCGTGGCTAAAGCCCCGTCTCTCCCCCTCACGGGAAAGACGGGGCTTTTCTTTTACATTTTGCTTTAAAAGATGATTGTTGCACCCGCGACCGCGCCCGAATAGGTCACGTCGCGCGCAGAAATATCTTCTATAAGTACAATCGAAATTAATAATCGCTTGTCGAAAGTGTTTTCTGCAAAAAAAATATCATAAGTATTTGGTAATCAAATATATAAGTAATTTAAAGTGAAATTACTTATTCTTTTTGTAATTCGTGCGACTGTTTTCAGGGTGCATCTTTACATCATCAAAGGAAAGAAGCGTTTTAAACGCCAATTTTATTAGACATTTAACCCTGTTATTAGCGATTGTTGATTTTACCCTGTTACCATGATATAGAGATAATGCTTTGCCCTATTAACACGATTTGAATACCCTTTCCCTATTAACATCTTAATAGACACCCATTTCCTAGACCCTATTTCTTCCCCGTTCTCCTTTACCGGAGACGGGGCTTTTTTGGAGCCGGTACGTAGGGTAGCCGATGCCGCGCCTACCGAAGTCGTGCCAACAACCACTCCCGGTAACTCGCCACCGAAATTTTGGTGATATCCTTCTTCAGTTTCAGCCGTTGGGCTGCGCTGATGTTCGGGGGCAACATCAGCATCCGGTGACATAAACGGACGAAGGCGAGCACGATCTCCCGGTAGTAACCCAGCTCCTGGTGGCGGCTCAGAAATACGGAAAAACTGTTAAGGTGACTGTCCAGCAGGTCGAGTTCTCCCTGATCGTAATAGATTTTCGTTTGCAGGATCCGGACGTGCAACTGCAACACAGCGGCACTGGCGGCGAACTCGAACCGGCCGAGATGATCGTCGGCCTGGAGGATCTCCTGCCGTTCGTAAGCACGAATGGCCAGGCAGTAAGGGTAGTAGGTCGTCTGATCGCGCGGGCTCAGGCGTGGGCGGTATTCGGGCAAAAATTCGCCCAACCATTTGTCCTGCTTCAGCTTCAGGCAGATCACCGTTATGTTGAGGTAGGAGGAGCCACTCAGTTTGCCGCCGATCAGGATGACGGATTCCCGCAGCCCCAACTGGTAAAGACTGAGAACGTAGCGGTCGAAGCCCGCTTCTCCTTTGTTCATCTTTTTGATGCTCGTGTTGAGCAGAGTAATGAAAAGATCGCGCAGGTCGTTGTTGTTGAATTCCTGCTTTTGGGAAGACAGCAGGTCGAAAAGCCTGGTGAAGTCTTCGCCACTGTCGAAGGTGAGCGCCCGGTACGCGTGGTAATAAAGCGGAATCAGCGGATCGCGCATCCACCTGGGATCCTCTTCGATGATGCGCAGTGCGTCTTCCATATAGGGCAGGTTCGCTTCCGTCGCGCGCAAAATTTTATGGGACACCAGCCGGCAGGCCTGCTGTAATTTACTGAGCAGAAAGATGCGGTCGTTGTGCTCGTTGATGCGCAGAATGGTCTGGTACTGCACCTCCGAGCCCGGAACCTGGATGGTCAGGATTTCTTCGTCCAGCAAGCTCCGTTCGTAGTAGTGTTCCAGTTCCTGACTGGCCGAGATCGCACCGATACGTTTCTCCTTCAGGCGGGTGGCCCGAGCGTTGTCTTTCAGTTCCAGATGCGCCCCGATAACGGCGCGGGTCTTGCTGGTATCGTCCGCTAAAAAATGCCGGATCGAAAGAAAAACGTCGAGTTCCCTGCGCAGATACGTAAGGTGGAGCGGGGTAGGAGGCGGGGACGCGGGTGCAGGGTAAGTTTTTTGATCAATGAAGGCCAGGACGTGCAGGCACCGCGAAGCAAGATTCTTACGACTGGTGTACAATTCACTCTCCAGCCACCGTAAAAATTGCTTTCGTACCCGGGTGGGCAGACGCCTCAGGCTTTTGACCAGGGGATGATTCGGGTTGATTTTTGCCACGAATGCATGATACGGAGAAATCAGGAAGTCACGCCCGCTCGGGCAGCACAAATCAACCGGTAAGCCTTACTTTTGTTGTTGATTATTTACGAGGATCGTTCTCATGAGAAGCTTAGTATCAGGCCCCCGCCGGCTTTGCCTTTACACCTTTGTCTTTACCCGTTAACAACACCGATAATGAAATATTTGCTGTATGTACTGCTTATACTGTGTTCCTCTTCAGTTCTCGAAGGGCAGGGGTACGAGAAGTTTGTCAATGTTCAAAAAGTTAACATCGCCATTCTGGATCGGAGGCCGGTTTTATTACCAAACGAATCGGTGTTGATCCGAACCCGGCAGTTTGACCTGATTGACGATCAGGGCGATTTGGTCTTCAAAACAACTGCGAACTGGAGTGCTGATTTAGTCGATACCCTGGGGGGGGAAGTTCATGTTATCGGGACTAATGTCTCCAGGTCGGGAATGGTAAATTTTCAAAACCTGCGTGAAAATCGCTACGGATTAGACGGACGGTTAATTTCATCGGAAAATCTCCGAATTGACACAATTGCGACCGATTCCACCTTGAGAGAAACGCTCCCGACCCAAATCGTGCTACATGATGATGGTTCAGGTTCCATTCTTGGCAGTCACTTTTACCGCGGCGAAAATATTGAATCAAAAGATAGTATGTTCTACTATTTTTTAAGCGAGGAACGCCAGGTAGTCCATAAAGCAAAATACAGTTTTGACACGGAACTTCGGGTGCTTAAAGCTCACGGTCTGTCCGATAAGTCGCTCGCTGCGATCATCGACCTCGATACCACCGAAAGCAGTAGAGTTATAAACTATGGAAAGGCATATGTGGCCAAAATAGCGGTAGACGGGTCGCTAACGGTACTCGATACGACGGCTTCATCAAACGGTTTTAGAATCGGAAGTCAACTGCTGGAAAACGATCGGGTATTGGTAGTGAACCGACTTACCGACGATGAGTTAAGTTTCAGCATTTATGATTTTTCGTCGGAGATCCTGGTGTCCAGGCAGATAATTGCTAACGGCACCAAGTTGACTCCTACGCACGCACGCCGGTTAAATAACGGCGATATTGCCGTGTTAGGCAGGGTTTTCGCCAGGGTGGATCCGGATTTCCCTAAGTTACACCTTGAGTTACGAGTCTTCAGTGCCGACCTTTCGTTGAAGTACGTTAAAAAGTTTTACTTAGACTGGACCAGTTTAGAATCCAAGGGGATGTTGGAAATGCCCAACGGTGACCTTCTGATACTGGCCGATATTCAAAATTTTAACGCGTTTACCTTCGTCGCCCGGGTCACGCCCGACGGAATAACCTACCCCAACAGTATCGGTGGCCGGCTGACCCGCGCCGGAGAAATCTGTGCATCGGGTACCGACGAGGGCCTCGCCGACTGGTGGCTTCGTATAGAACCCACCGTCCCCGGCCGCGATACCTTCTACACCTATACCGACGGAGACGGTAATTTCAATATGCGCATCGATACCGGGGAGTACATCCTCCGGCCCGTCCCGCCCAACGCTTACTGGGGGGAATGTCCGCCCCAACGCTTCTTTATTGAGCGCGGACTCGATACCCTGATCTTAGCGCCGACCGCTCCCGTAGACTACGATTGTTCCTTACTGACCGTAGGGATCAATTCCGGAGCCCTTCTCGACCGCTGTGAAGAGAACACCTTCGTTGCCACTTACCAGAACCGCGGCTCGCTGGCTTCCGAACCGGCTCTGCTGCGGGTCACCGTCGACTCCCTTTTCACACCTGAAAGCAGCGTCCCGAACTGGGACCGGCGCAACGGGGACACTCTTTTCTATAATCTCCCTCCCGTAGCGGTTTGGGAGTTGGGCCGCATCGTGATCAACGGAGTTCTCGACTGTGAGGAAGTCGCCCCCTTCCAGACTCACTGCACCGATGCCCACGTTTTCCCCGACAGCCTCTGTACGCCCCCGGGGATCAACTGGGACGGCTCCTCGATCGAAGTGAACGGTACCTGTACGGGAGACTCCGTCATTTTCGAGATTCGCAACGTAACGCCGAATCCGATGATTGAGGAACAGCAGTTCGTGATTGTCGAAGACTTGATCCTGCACCTCCAGGATACCTTTAAGCTTGGCGGCGGGAAGAGCAAACGGCTTTCCGTACCCGCCAACGGATCTGCTTTCACCCTGCTGGCCGATCAGTCGGAAGGGCACCCCGGCAACAGTAACCCCAGCGTATCCGTCGAGGGCTGTGGCGCAATGCCCGACGTGGTGGTCTCCCGCGGGATCATCGGGCAGTACCCCAAAGACGACGGCGATCCCTTCGTCGACATCAGCTGCGTACAGAACGACGGCAGCGATCTCGGCGGACGGCGACGACCCGGTGCGCTGGATACTTCAGGCGGTACCGGCAAGTCTTTCAGCGATACCGGGAGCCCGTTCAGCCTCGACGTCAGCCCCACCGGATTTGGCGGGGAAAACCTCATCGATACCTCCACCGCACTTACGTACCGCCTGAATTTCACCAACGATGGTGAAGAGTCGATCATCCGCCTGCTCTTCGTGGATACCCTGTCCGGTAAGCTCGACCTGACCTCGGTGGTGCCCGGTCCGTCGAGTCTGCCCTACCGTTTCACCTCCACCATCACGGGAATCCTGCGCTTCGAGATGACCGACGTGGAGGTGGTGCCCGGCGAGACCGTCTTCCTCTCGTTCCGCGTGGAGCAGGGCCGGAATGCAGAACCGGGTTCCGTAATCAGGAACCGCGCCGGGGTAACTTACCGGGGTAAGGCTTTCCTGGCCAGCAACGAGGTAGTGCTAAAAGTACGTAAACCCGTGCGCTACGGCAGCACCTTCAGTAAAAGCTGCGTAGCGTCGATCGACGACCTGCCGGACTACTTTCGGAGTTACGACACCATCACCCGACCGGCGTACGACAGCATTACGATCAGCCTGGATCAACCGGTGACCGCCTACGCCGTCCGCATCGATACCACGGTGATCCGCGGCGACTCCGTGCTGGGGTTCCGGGTGCTGTCCGACGTAGTCCTGACGGACAGCCTGCGAACCGATTCGGGCTGCGATAGCCTCATCACCTTCGTTGTGGAGGTAGCCACGGCTAACCGAAACGCCGGTACTACACGAACCCTGGCGCTGTATCCAAATCCCGCCGGCGACTTTGCCGTGCTGCGCCTGCCGGTCGTAGCCGGGGAAGGAGAAGTACTACTGACGGACGTATTAGGGCGGAACTACAGCATCACCGCTTCCGCCACGGGGGACGGCTTGTTGCTGGACTTGCGTCGGTTGCCGGGGGGGACTTACGTCGTCAGTCTCTCCGCAGGTGATCGCAGGTGGGTGAGCAGGCTTGTCGTCCGCTGACCGATTTGCCGGGCCACGAAGCGGTGCTTTCCAAAGAGAATCCCTTTGCATCCCGCGGCCGCGCCCCAGAATTTTTTGTGTTCCGGAATTCCTGATGAACACTAAAAGATGGCCATCTGGTTTTCGTCGGATGCGGTTACTTTTTCCCGTTTTTTCAGCAGCACGTTGGGCAGGTCCATATCGGGCAGCAGGCGCTTGACGATGCGCAGGCGGTGGGTGTACCGACCTACCTCGTAGTTGAAAATACCGTAATGATCGATTGCGTCGATACGCACCCGGTCGCCGACGTGCAGGATCTTGCTGTCGGGCAGCAGGAGGCCTACGTGCTCGATGCGTCCCTTGCGGTCGTCAAAAAACGCCAGGTCGGCCGGCTGGGCCTGGATCACGAAATCGACCATACGACCGTGGTGGCTCATGGCTTCAGCCGTACGGGGCAGTTTTACGTTGATCAGCCGGGTGACCAGCTGGATCAATCCGCCAGGATCAACGCCCGTAGGCGTACGCCCCCCGGACAGACCGGGCACGAACAGCCACCGCCGAGCAAAACGGATCAGTAGTTCGGCGTCGGTCCGCAGGTCTTCCGAGAGGGCCGCCTGACCGGAATAGTGAAACTGCTGTTCGCCGTGGGTGAGCCGTAAGCCGTCGTACTCGGGCAGTCTGGCGCCAAACGTAACGGGTAAGCCGACCTGGTCGCCGAGAATGCTCGACCACAGATCAAGGGCAAAAGCCGGATTGTCGCGCTGGAGGCGAAAGGTACGTTCGTTCGCGCCGACCAGCTGGTCGGTACGAACAAAACCCTCAAATTCATCGTCGCAGCAGCGGATGCGCGTGTACGTCTTGCCGGGCTCCAGTATGGTGACGGGCTCCCCCAGCAAAAGCTGCGAGGTCATGTCCGATTTTGCTTTTGCGTGCGAGCGGATAGCCGCCGCCGTGAAGCGACCAAGTGCGTAGGAGTGCGCCATATGGGCGTAAGATAAAATAAGCCCGGCGGATTTCCGTTGACTTTTACGAAGGAAGTTTCTTCCGGGCATTTGCGTGTCCGTTTCCGATCGGATTCAGGGGTTGAAAGATTACCGTTATCCTGGGTCGCGGTGTTTGTTTGTACCCTACCTTTGTCGCCCCAAAACGACTACATGAAATTATATCTGACGGTATTGCTGTGTTTCTGCCTGACCGGATTTGCCCAGTCGCAGGACTATCATTTTTCACAGTTTTTCTCCTCTCCGCTATCGCTCAATCCCGCCCTGACCGGCCTGTATCCGGGCAGCTACCGCGTGGCGCTGACCACCCGCAGCCAGTGGGCGCAGACGCTGGAAACACCCTTCAGTACCACGGCTTTTTCGGCCGACTTCAAATACCACGTAAATCCAAAAAAGCGCCAGTACAAAGATTCTTTTGGCGTAGGGGTCACCTTCGCCAGCGATCGCCTTACGGAGTTCAATTACAGCGTCAATCAATTCATGGTGGGTGGTGCCTATCATAAGGTGCTCGACCCCCGCAACAGCCAGACGATCAGCCTGGGTTTTCAGCTCGGGGTGGTGCAGCGCAACGTCAGCTACGATCAGTTGACGTTCGAAGACGCCTTTGACGGTACCACGACCTACGTTGACGGGGCCACGGCCGAAGAATTACCGGAAAACAATTACGCTTTCGGCGATTACCAGCTGGGCATCAACTACGCCTACGCCCCGCAAAATAAAACGGCCGTCTTCCTGGGCGGTGCCATTCACCACTTTAACCAGCCGGAACAGAGCTTTTTTGCCGAAGTTACCCAGGGGGAAGAGATTGAAGTCACCAATACGCTCAATCGTCGGTTCAGCGCTTACCTCAACGTGAGAATTCCCGTGGGACGCGACCTCGACCTCAGCCCGCGGGTCTATGCCTTCATGCAGGGGCCGCATCTGGTGACCAACGCCGGTACCAATCTTCGCTTTCTGCTTAATGAATCCAACGGGTCCGCTCTGCACCTGGGGGGCTACGTCCGTGGCGTCGGTAACGATTCGGGTTACGGAGTCGACAGTGCTGTAGGAATGTTCGGCGTTGAAATCAACAGTTTTATGGTGGGCGTAAGCTACGATGTGGGCCTGAACGGATTACAAACCAACCGCCGGCATCAGGGAGCCTTCGAGCTCAACATCGCTTATCTCGGAAAAGCCAACGACGACGAGGCGGTACCTTGCCCTACCTTCTAGATCCGGCCGTCAGGACACATTCCGGGATTAAGTAACCGGCCGGCGTGATAAACTTTCGTTTATTAGATGCCAATTTAAAATCAAGTCCGGTGATTGAGCCGATGAACAGCGCTTAACGGAAATTTTATGATATGTTTCACGGCATCACTCACCTTAGTTAGTCTATTCCTACTTTATCTTGCGGCGTATTTTACCGATTTCTTTACTTAGATTCTTACTGATATGCTGTCCAAACGTCTTACACTTTCTTTCCTCACCACCTTACTTTTCTGCTTCACCGCTTCCGCACAGATCGAGTGGCTGACCTGGGAACAGGCCGTTGCGTCCAACAAAAAAGAACCTAAAAAATTACTTGTCGACGTTTACACCGAGTGGTGTGGCTGGTGCAAAAAAATGGATAGATCGGTTTTCACCGACCCTAAGATCGAAGCCTACGTGAAGAAAAACTTTTACGCCGTTAAACTCGATGCCGAGCAGCGGGCGACGATCAATTACGACGGCCACGAATTCAAGTTCAACCCCAAAGCAACCCGCCGCGGCGTTCACGACCTGGCCATCGCCCTGCTCGACAGCCGGATGAGCTACCCCAGCATCGTTTACCTCGACGAGCGCCGCGATCGCATCAGCATCAGCCCGGGATTCAAGCCGGCCAATAAACTGATCACCGAGCTCAACTTTATCGAGGGCGGGCATTATAAGACTAAGACTTACCAGGAGTACCTTAAGACGCTGGGGAAGTAGTTACGTAGTCAAACAAAGCGAATCAAAGACTAAATAAAGCCAGATGCGGACGCGCGGAGGGTAGGGTTATAAAAATGTTGCATTGCGAAACTCGATTGGGGTTCAATTCTTAGGTTTGTTCCAAATCGAGACTTAAGTCGTCAGAAAAGTATCGTTGAGCATTGCACTAAGCCCACTTCCGGCACCGCTACGGTGAGCTATGGTTTCCCTACCTCTTTAAGCGGTGAAGCCTACCGATACCTCCTCTCGTCCAACGGGCCTGCCGGCGGCATTCTTTTCGCTTCGCGGCTACTCGTACGTTTGTAAAAGGGTCGATAAAGTTTTGAAATAGCTCTTCAAAGTTACGATCTTACTTCTAGTTCGGGGC